>Ga0164294_10001859_pt1 | contig 19286 bp, 13 predicted proteins | sample GEODES005metaG_FD_111479 | JGI IMG/M metagenome (GOLD analysis project Ga0164294, IMG submission 111479) | Oligotrophic lake water microbial communities from Sparkling Lake, Wisconsin, USA - GEODES005 metaG | ecosystem: Environmental > Aquatic > Freshwater > Lake | place: USA: Sparkling Lake...
TGCTCCTTGACGGTGGGCTTAAAGTCCCCCTTGAAGAGGGCGTTTTCCTTGAAGTAACCGTAGGTGCCGCTCGTCGCGTTGCGGCCATAGAGGCTGATCGGCTTGTCCTTCCACTCTCCCTCGAGGCCGAGATCCCCCCAGGTGCGGATCTCGTTCTTGGCACCGCCGGTGCGGTTCTTCGAGAAGATCGCATCGACCTCCTGCAGCGAGAGGCTCTTGAGCGGGTTGTCCTTGTGCACGAACACGGCGAGCATGTCGATCGCCACCGGCACAACGGTCGGGGCATAGCCATGCTTTTCCTTGAACGTGTCGATCTCCGAAGGCTTCCAGTCGCGGCTCATCGGACCGAATGTGCACGTCCCCTCGGTGAGTGCCGGCGGAGCCGACGCCGATCCCTTGCCTTCGATCCCTTCCTGAACGCTCGGATAAAACTTCTTGAACCCCTCCGCCCAGAGAGCGACGAGGTTGTTCATCGTGTCGGAACCGACGCACTTCAGCGAACCGGCCACTTCCCCCGACACCTTCTCGTAGGGCTTCAGGGCCGGGTCAATCTCCTGATCGAGAGCTACGGCAGTACGGACTCCTAGGGTCGCATTCAGGCAGGCACATGCCGGCAACAGGGCGACGCCAGCGAACGCAAAGGCCACATTGGTGAGCATGCGTGTCAACATCTTCAGTTTCCTGAGAGAGGGATTTCCGGGAAGAGAACTTCGCTCAGAGATCGTAGCGGGAATTGCGAGTGTTTCATGAGCGGCCACAAAAGCCCCGGGAAACACGGCATTTTCCAGGGGGCCTTGCGTCACTCGGAACGACGTGGCGGTGCGAAGCCCCGCCGCAACGTGTTTTCTGTGACCGTCCGCCGGACGAGAAACTGCTGGAGGTACTCGGGCCCGCCCGCCTTGCTGCCACTGCCCGACATCCGGTAGCCCCCGAATGGATGCCGGCTGACCAGTGCGCCGGTGATGCCGCGATTGATATAGACATTGCCCGCCTGGATCGTCGCTGCCGCTTCCTGGAGATGCGCCGGGCTCCGCGAGAAGACGCCGGCCGTAAGCGCGTAGGGAGTGCCGTTGGCCAGTTCGATGGCCTGGCTGAAATCATTGGCACGAAACACCGCCAGCACCGGCCCGAAGATCTCCTCCTGACCCAGCGGCCCCTTCGGATCCACGTCGGCAAAGAGGTGCGGTCCCACGAACCAGCCCCGGCCGGCCAGTCTTCCCACGTCGACGGCCGCCACCTCGCGGGCCGTCCGTCGTCCCTCTGCAATGAACGACTCGACACGGTCCCGAGCCTCGGCATCGACAAGCGGGCCCACTCTGGTGCCCGGGTCGGTGGCCGGCCCCACCCGCAGGCTCTTCACCGCTGCGGAGAGACGCCTGACACAAGCGTCGTGCACGCGGTCGAGCACGATCACGCGGGAGCAGGCTGAACACTTCTGTCCCTGAAAGCCGAATGCGCTCTGCACGACCGCCACCACGGCCTCGTCGAGTTCGGCGTCGTCATCGACAATGATCGCATTCTTGCCCCCCATCTCAGCGATCACCCGCTTCACCAGCCGGCTGCCCGTCGCGGCCGACGCCGTGGCCGCCTGGGCATGGATTGCCATCCCCACGGCCCGCGATCCGGTGAAGGCGATGATCGCCGTGTCGGGATGCGACACCAGCGTCGGCCCCACCTCCTCGCCACGGCCGGGGAGGAAGGCCAGCACGGCTGGCGGCACGCCCGCCTCGAGCAGGATCTCGTGCAGTCGCAGGGCGACGAGCGACGACTGCTCGGCAGGTTTCATCACCACCGTGTTGCCCGTGACAAGCGCCGCCACCGTCATGCCGGTCAGGATCGCCAATGGAAAATTCCACGGCGCGATGACAACCGCCACGCCTCTGGGCAACCACTCGGTCGTATTCTCCTCGCCCGGCACATCCACTCGCACAGGCTGAGCAAGTCGTCGGGCCTCGTGGGCGTAGTAGCAGCAGAAATCGATCGCCTCGGCGACGTCGGCATCGGCTTCCCGCCAAGGCTTACCCACTTCGAAGACCTCGATAGCCGCCAGGTCGAACCGGCGACGCCGCAGGATCTCCGCCGCCTTCTCAAGCACGGCGGCCCGCCGCTCCCAGCCACCCCTCTGCCAGGATGGCAACGCCCTTCGGGCCACCACCACCGCCCGATCGGCGTCAGCGGACGTGGCCGCTGCCACGTTCGCGAGCAGTCGATCATGATCCGACGGATCACGGCGTGGAAACGCCTCGCCCGACTCCACTTGCTGGCCATCGATCACGATTGGCACTGCGATGGGTCCGGCCGCGAAGCGAGCCGCCAGCCGTTCGATCGCCTCCTGCATGGAGCGACGCGACGCGGCAACCGAGAAGTCGACAAGTGGCTCGTTGCGGAATCCGGCGTCGGCGACAGGCGGGATCGCCGTTGCGGTGTCATCAGGCACACCGTCAACACTTGCGGCAGGCCCGGGCGCCGCCAGAAGTGTGGCGGGGGGCACATGCTTCACGAAGCCCGCGCGGAGGAACGAATCGTTCGAGGAGTTTTCCAGGAGCCGCCTGACGAGATACGCCATTCCCGGCACGAGCTCGCCATAGGGCATGTAGATCCGTAGCCGCCAACCAGCTGCCGTGACAGCCTCTTTCTCCGGGTCTCCCATGCCGTGGAGCATCTGCATCTCGACGCCCCGCCGGTCGAGGCCGAGATGTTCAGCCACCGCCATGCCGTGCGCGAGTGACCGGAGGTTATGACTGCCGAGCGCCGGCCGCAGCAGCGTCGCGTGCTCCATGACGAACGTTGTCGCCGCCTCGTAGCAGGCATCGGTCCGCCACTTCTGCTGCCAGACCGGCACGGGCCAGCCGGCGGCCTCGGCGTGCACCGTCTCGAAGTCCCAATAGGCGCCCTTGACCAGCCGGATCCAGATCGGAGTGCCACGATCTCGCGCCCACGCGGCCAGCGATTCGAGGTCGCGGAGTGACTCGCGGAGATAGCACTGCACGACCACGCCGCAGTGCGGCCAGTCGCGAAACTCGTCCTCCATGGCGATCTGCCGAAAGATGGCCAGCGTGAGGTCCTTCGTGGCATGGCTCTCCATGTCGATGTGCACCTGCGCCTCGTTGGCACGGGCCAGCCGCCACAGCGGCCTGAGTCGGGCAAGCACTCGCTCGGCGGTGCCGCTCGGGTCGATGGCGTCGAACTGGCTGTCGAGGGCCGACAGTTTCAGCGACACGTTCACCCGTGGCAGCGGCCCGTCAGGTCCTTCATCGACGAGCGGATCGGCGGGCCATGCCGCGGCGTGGCGGGGCAACTCCGTGAGAAGGCGTGTGTAGGCGCCGGCATAGGCGTCTGCCTCCGACTCGCTCGTGACCGCCTCACCGAGTAGGTCGAGTGTGAAGCCACGATGTCGGTGGCGCTGGACGAGCGCCGCCCGGGCCGCCTCCGTGGGATTTGAGCCGGCGATGAACCGGCGGGCCTGGGCGAGCACCGCGGCCCGAATCGCCCGGGCCGCCAGCGGCGCAAGCAGGCTGCTCCGGGCAGCCTGGAACGCCAGCCGCAGCGACGGCGGCAACCGTGCGATGACGTCGTCATCAACGTATTCACGAACGTGCCGGTCGAGAGTGGCCGGGTCGTCGAGCATCGGCATGCAGTCCACGAGCCGAAACAGCCGCACTTTGAGATCGTCGTCGTGCGTGGCCCACTCTGCCGCCTGCTGTGCCCACCACTCCGGCGAGACCGCCGTGGGCTCGGCGGCGAGCGATTGCTCCAGCAGACTGCGGCCGATTTCCTGCACCCGCCGCTCGATCTGACCACGATCAGCGAGCGACAGCCGGCTAGGAAGCCCCCCCCCGAACGCGACTCCTGACATGGGTTCCATGGCATTGCGTTCCTTTCTCCAAGTCTTTGTACGGAAAGCGTTTGCAGTTGGGTCGCCCCGGAACTTCAGCGCCGAAATCGAGCCCCACCCCGACGCCGTGTTACACTGGCGACCACGGTTGCAGGCATGGTAGCCAGCACCACAAACTTCAGATTCGCACACCCGTGAATCCTCCGGCAGGACAGGCCTTCGATCAACTGGCGGCCACGCTTGATGCCCGCGGTCCCGTCGTGCTTCCGGCGCTCTTGCTCTGCGACTTTGGACACCTCGCCAGGGAGGTCGAACGGCTGGAGTCGGCTGGTGCGGCTGGGCTTCATCTCGACGTCATGGATGGGCGATTCGTACCGCAATTGACCTACGGTCTGGTCGTGGTCGAGGCCGTCCGCCGGGCCGCGAGGGGGCCGATCGAAGTCCATCTCATGGTGGAGCAACCGGAGTCCTATATCGAAGCCTATGCCAAGGCCGGGGTAGACATCCTGACGGTTCACCTCGAAGGACTCACCGACCCCAGGCGGGCCCTCGAAACGATTAAGGCACTCGGCCCACGGGCCCATCTAGCCATCAGTCCGGGCACTCCCGTCGCACGATTGGATCCCTATCTCGACGCCTGCGATGGCGTCCTGGTGATGAGCGTGGAGCCGGGTTTCGGCGGTCAGGCTTTCAACCCGGTGGCACTCGCCAAACTCTCCGAACTCGCGGCCCTGCGGTCCCAGCGCGGCGGTGCTTTCCGGCTGGCCGTGGATGGTGGCATCTCGACCGAGACGATCGGGCCCGTGGCCGCAGCCGGCGCTGAACTCATCGTGGCCGGCAGCGCCGTCATCCGATCGCACGACTACGCCCAGGCCATCACCGAACTCGAACACCTCGCCCGGAGTGCCGCATGATGCCGCAGCCGTCGCGAATCTGTTTCCCTGCCGGCAGTTCCGCCGCGGAGAACGCTTTCCTCCTGGAGCCAATACCCACTCAATGCCCGATTCTCTGATCGTGATTCGTGCCGGGGCAACCGACTTCGAACTGCAGGGCCGGATTCGCGGCGTGGTCGACATTCCGTTGTGCCCGGCGGGCGTTGCCGAAGCGGAACGTGCGGCCTCCCGGCTCGCCGGCTCGCCAGCGATTGGCCTCGTCTCGTCGGAGGAACGCTGTGCTGCGGAAACAGCTCGAATCATCGGCCGATCGATGGGCCTGAAACCACGGCTCATTGCCGATCTGCACAATCTCGACCAGGGATTGTGGCAGGGGCTTCTCGTGGAGGACATTCGCCGGAAGCAGCCGCGGCTCTACCGGCAGTGGCAGGACAATCCGTGGGCGGTGGCACCTCCCGAAGGCGAACTGCTGGAGGAGGCCTGCGAACGAGTGGAGAGCGTGCTCGAAAAACTCTTCCGCCGACATGCAGATGGACGCGTGGCGATCGTCGTTCCCGAACCTCTCGATCGCGTCGTCTGCTGGCTTGTGGCAGGCGAGTCGATGGGTGATCTCTGGGCTCGTGACCCGCACGCCGAGCGGCTCAAGGAAATCCCCGTGGCGGCCCAGTGGGCCCGTCTGCCCCGTGTCGATCGCTACCAGCCAGCCCCGATCTAACTGGCTGTGAAAAAGCCACCTACGGGCTGCTCCGGCTCCTGGAGGCCCACGTCAGACCGCTGATTTCGACAACCTCCACCCGCCAATTTCGGCGCAGCCGGACAGGCAACTCCCGGGCTACAATGCGGGTCACCATGGCAGCGGCTTCGCCGTCATCCACTCCTCGATCGTGCTTCAACGCGCGTTGACATACTCGCATGGAACGCCGACGCCCACCGCGACCAACTACCGTAACCACCACCGTAACCACCACCGTAAACACCACCGTTGGAACGGCAATCGGCGATTCAGCCAGCAGCAGGACCGAACCTGTGAAGGTTGCCACGCTGCCGCCGGCATCATCCACCGAAAAGCCGGCGGCCCCCCGGGCCAAACGCGGCGTGCCGGAGGGGCTCTGGCAGAAGTGCGATGGCTGCGGCGCCACCATCTACCGCAAGGAAGCGGAGGAGATGCAGAATGTCTGCCCGCAATGCGGCTTTCATTGGTACGTATCGGCGGCGCAGCGGATTGCCCAGCTCCTTGATGCCGGCACCTTTGAAGAATGGGACGGCAGTCTACGGCCGACCGATCCCCTCGGCTTCCGTGACAAGAAGGCCTACGCCGAACGGATCGTGGCCGAGCAGAAGAGAACGGGGATGTGCGACGCGGTCATCACTGGCACCGGAATGATTCGGGCCCGCCGCGTGGCCTGCGGTGTGACCGATTCCTCGTTCATCATGGGTAGCATGGGGAGTGTGGTGGGCGAGCGGTTGGCACGGCTTGTCGAGCGGGCCACCGCTGGAAAACTCCCCCTGATCATCATCAGCGCCTCTGGCGGCGGCGCCCGCATGCACGAGGGAATTCTCTCGTTGATGCAGATGGCGAAAGTGTCGGCGGCACTGGCCCGGCATTCGCAGGCTGGTGGGCTCTTCATCTCCGTGCTCACCAACCCAACGATGGGCGGCGTGGCGGCCAGTTTCGCCTCGCTCGGCGATCTCTGCTTTGCAGAACCGCGGGCACTGATCGGCTTCGCCGGCCCGAGGACGATCAAGGCCACGATCCGTGTCGAACTGCCGAAGGGCTTCCAGACGAGCGAGTTTCTGCTGGAGCACGGTTTCATCGACCGCATCGTGGCCCGCAAGGATCTCAAGAGCGAGATCGCAAGGGCGATCGACTACTGCGGCGGCTAGTACCCCGCGGCGGCGCCTTTACAACGTGCCGTCTTCACGCGGGCGCGATCGCATCGATCTTCGCGGCGAGGATGAAGTCGTTTTCGGAGAGGCCGCCGATGGCGTGCGTGAGGATCTCGATCCACACCCGTCGATAGCCCTCCAGGTGGAGGTCCGGGTGGTGCTGCTCCCGTTCCGCCAGCGCCCCCACGGTGTTCATGAGCTTGATGCCTTCGCGGAAGTTCTGCAGCGTCCAGTCGCGACGGATCCGCGTGCCGTCGTGCGTGAGCCTCCAGGCGGGCAATGCTGCCAACTGTGCCTCAGCCTCGGCAGACGAATATTTCGGCACGCCCCCTTCGCAGGGCACGCACTTCTTGGCGGCGAGATCGCAGGCGGCCTGAGGCGTTTGCATCGATCGGACCCTCGTGGGAGACAGATGAGACCTTGGTCAGAATAGCAGGAGGGAGTCATCCTGTCGGGCATGGCATGTGTGGCTCTCTCGTGGCGGCGAGTTTTCAACGTTCCGAATCCGCGGCCCAAGCCCAACAAGATGGAATCTTGTTGCCACAGGATGCCGGTTTTTTCGTGAAATCAATACCGCCCTTCGAAGCCCGCGAAGCCGCCGTGGATGATCGTGCTCGAGCCGGCATCGATGCCGGTGACGCTCGCCGGTCCCGTGATCACCGGCGGCCACTGGCCATCGGCCTGAGCAATGTTGCCCACGCCAACCACCCGGTAGCCCAGCGACAGACTCCAGCGATCGGTAACGTCCCAGGCCACGCCAGTGTCGATCGACCCGAGCCACGAGAATACTCCCAGGGTCGAATGCACGTTGACGGGCGCCCCGGAGGCGAAGGTGGCCTGCGTGCCCGAACTCGTGGCGAGCGAGGTCGTGTTCGTGATCGAATTGCCGGCGATCAGGAACTTTGGCACCGCTGTAAAACGAACCTGGGACAGGAACCGCCAATCGAATTTCGCCCCCACCTGCGCACCGTAGAGGTTGTTGTTGGTGGCCACGCCGAGATCGAGGGTGCCAGGGGCGCCACCGCCGGGGAAACTCGTCTGCGTGAGCACGTCCTGAAGTTCAAAAAAACGAAATCCCGCCAGCCACATGAGATTGATTCGGCGACTTGGAAGGGCTGGATCCTGCGACAGGAATTCAGGCCGCTCCCAGAGCGAATAGATGTAGTTGATCTCGACATCATTGACGAGATCGGAGCGACTGATCTGCTGAGCGGCTGAGTTGGTGAGATACGCCGATGCCGGGGTACTTCCGACCATCACGCCAGGTGCCTGTGGAATGGCGTCGATGGCCCCAGGGCTGGACGTGGCAGTCGCGGCCGAGCCGATGCCATACACGCCCCAGTAGATGAACTCGACGGCATGGTGCTGTCGCGGACCGAACCAGCGACCCACGTGCAGATCCACGCCCCCGGGCCAGGTGGCTGCGGCGCTGCTGGTCGTCAACTGTATGCCCCCTGAGGGCTGCATGGTGGCCGTGCCCGCAGGGAGTGTGCGTGTCATGACGAGGCCGTTCGCGCCGGCGAACCAGCGTGGCCAGTTCGGGAGCATCTCAGCAGCGACCCCCACGGGGATGCCGGCGAAGCCGTCGGCATGGAGGGGATCGGCGATGTACATCGGTAGCGGTTCCCCCACCGCAGGCAGCGCGGCCTCGGAGCCTGGTGGCGGGCCATTCTGGGGGTCGACGGGAGTCGTGACTGCAGCCGCACTTTCTGGCACGGGCAGCGACTCCTGCGGCCGGCCGGTTCGGCACAGCAAGGCTGCGAAGAGCACGACACCCCACCTCCAGACAGCCGCGGGGTGCCGCGACGCACGGGCGGCAGACGAACTCGATCCGATGGGCGATAACATCATGGGGCACAACCAGACGCGGAGCGGGCAGCCGACGGTGGCACGGGTGGGGGGAGAGTCTGGAAACACCGATCGGGGGTCAAGCCCGCTTTGAACCCCGGACCGGGTTCGGCAGCGGCATTTCAACGGTACACTCGCAGGACTCTCGTGGTCGGAGACTTTTTCGCCGCCACGGACCACCGAGCAGCACCGTGAAGCCCATCCGGGTAGACCGTGGCAGCCATTGTCGACGAGGGAGTCTGAGGAAGATGCCCGGTTCACGCAAAGAGCGGCATACGCGGGCGTCGGCTCTCGCATGGCTCGACCGTCGAATCAACTTTGAACGGTCGGTGCCCACGGCCGCACCGCCAGGTACCTTTGGGCTGACGAGGGTGAGGCGGCTCCTGGCTGCCGTTGGGCATCCGCACCGGGCGTTTCCGGTAGTCCACGTGGCGGGCACGAAGGGGAAGGGTTCGACCGTCGCCATGCTGGCAGCGGTGCTCCAGGCGGCCGGGCAGCGGGTGGGCCGCTACATGTCGCCGCATGTCGACGCGATTGAAGAACGCATCTGCGTGGGCGGGCGGCCGATCTCCGCAGCCGACCTCGTGCGAGCCTTCAACACGGTGATCCCTGCCGTCGAGCAGATGGATCTGGTCGCGAGCCGTCGTGGCGGCAGCGGGCCGACCTGGTTCGAGGTGCTGACCGTCGTGGCATTCGTCCACTTCGCGCGGTCCCGGGTCGATCTGGCCGTGCTCGAGACGGGGCTGGGGGGACGCCTCGACGCAACCAACGTCTCGATCCCTGTGCTGTCGATCATCACGAGCATTAGCCTCGACCACATGCATCTGCTCGGCTCCACGGTCGGCCGCATCGCCGTGGAGAAGGCCGGGATCATCAAACGCGGGTGTCCGGTGATCTCGGCCGCCGTCCATCCGGCAGCTCGTCGGGTAATTGAAGCGACCGCTGCCAGACGCCGGGCGCCACTCCTGCAGCTTGGTCGGGACTTTGAGGCCTCTTTTCTGCCGCCCAACGCGAGCGACTCCGCCGCCGATCCGATCGCGCCTGGTCGCGTGGCGGTGACCCTCGCCGGCACACCCCCTCTCGTCTTTCCGCTCGTCATGCGTGGCGGGCATCAGGCGATCAACGCGTCGCTTGTCGTGATGGCCGCTCGCAGACTCACCGCGAGTGGGATTCCCGTGCCGGACCGGGCCCTGGCGAAGGGGCTACGGACCGTGAGCCTCCCCGCCAGAATCGAACGCCTCAGCGAGCGTCCACTCGTCATCCTTGATGCGGCCCACAACGTCGCCTCCATGGAATCGCTCGTGGCGACTCTCGCCCCTGCCGCCCGCGATTTCCAGCCAAGAGTACTCGTCTTTGCCGCCAGCGCTGACAAGCAGATTGAAGAGATGCTGGCAGCGGTACGGGGCCACTTCGATCACATCATCATCACCCGGTACGCGACCAATCCACGTGCCGCAACGGTCTTGCAGCTGGTGGACGCCTGCCGGCACGCGGGCCTGCCCGCTCCGCAGGTTGCCTCGGCGCCTGCCGAGGCCTTGCGACTCGCCCGGCTGCTCGCCACCCCCCGGGGCCTGGTCTGCGTGGCTGGCAGCTTTTTCCTTGCCGCGGAGATCCGCGCGGTGATGTGACACGGGACGGGAACGGCGACTCGATGAACGCGTCAGTCGCTCACTCGCGTTCCCGGATGGCATCGATGGCCTTCGCCAGCACCATATCGACGCGTCGCGGCATTCCCGCCAGCGAGAGCGGCTGCGGCGTCTGGATCGGTTCCCCCTTCGCCGGGACGACATCGCGGATCCGTCGCCAGGCTTGGAAAGCCTCGATCTGCCTGCCGGTGGGCGTGATCTCGCAGCCCCGGTCCGGGCTGACGCCCCAGGTTGCGTCGCCATCGTCTTCTTCACGCCTGTTGATGGTGACGCGGCTGGGTCTCAGATACTCCGAGGTGGTCAGTTTCAGGAGGCCGCTGCCATCGGATAAGGGCACGAGCGATTGAACGGTGCCTTTGCCGAAGGAGCGGCTGCCCACAACGATCGCCCGACCGTGATCCTGCAGGCAGGCGGCCACCACCTCAGCCGCACTCGCCGTGAGCCCATCGACCAACACAGCCATCGGCAGATCGGCAAACGCGGCACCACGCGTGGCCCGCCGCACATCGAGGGCGGCGGCATCATCACCGGCGGCACCTGCGTCGTGCACGCCCCTGCCCTTCGTCGACACGATCACGCCGTCGTCGAGAAAGATGTCGCAGACTTCCACGGCGGTAGACAGGAGCCCGCCGGCGTTGCCACGGAGGTCGAGAATGATCGCGGCCGCCGAACGCCGTTCACCGTCAGGGGCCGAGTCGACGCCGGCCCTGCGGCTCGCGATCGCCTCCACGGCCCGTCGAACCTCTTCAGCCGTGCGTTCCCCGAAGGTCGAGATGCGGATGACGGCAACGTCGGGCTCACCCTCGATGGCCCACTCCCACACACCGTCCTGTCGGCGCCGATCGCCAGCCACGCTTTCCGTCTTGATCACCTCCCTGAGCAGGACACTCTCGCGAGCAGCGGCAACGGGAGCGTCGTCCTCAGGCGAGTCTGTCCTGACCGTAAGCCGTACCGACGTCCCTGGTTGGCCCCGCAATCGCCGAAAAGCCTCGTCGAGGGGCATCGTCGTCGTGGACACGCCGTCGATCGCAAGGATTCGATCACCGGCTGCGATGCCCGCATGCCACGCCGGAGACCCGAGAACCGGACTGACCACGGTGATGCCTTGATGCGGATCCGAACCGTCCAGTTCTAGCCCAACGCCCCCAAACTCCTGATCGAGTTGGCTCTCCAACCGATCCCGCTGATCCCCTGCCAGGAAGGTGGAGTGTTCGTCGAGTTGGGAAAAAACACCTTGCATGGCGGCGTCAAAAAGGCCCTGCTGATCGACCGGATCGAGATAGGACTGCTCGATTGCCCCGAGCACTTCGGCAAAGCGACGGCCGTGGCCGGCGCGATCCCGTGCCAGCCAACTCACGCCGGCGACGGCGATCATCATCAGCAGCACGAACAGGTTACGTTTGGGCATGGCAGTCTGTGGGGCGGAGAATCTCAGCCGACCGTGTAGGGCAGTTGATCGGACGAAAGTGCCTGACCCTTTGCCACTACCGTCACTCCTTGCGGCGAAACCGTCAAGCCCCGGGCGGCATCCTCCTCGGCATTGAAGCCAATCGACATGCCGGACGGCACGCAAACGCCCTTGTCGATGATGGCACGCCGGACCCGGGCATGGCGGCCGATATCGACCCCCTCGAAGAGAATGCTCTCCTCAACCCTGGCAAAGCTATTGACTCGCACGCCGGGACCGATGATTGAGCGAGTGACTCGGCCACCCGAGATGATGGCCCCCTGACAGACGAGGCTGTCGGTGGCTTCTCCGCGGCGGGCGGCAGGGCCCTCCCCCGCGAACACAAACTTCGGGGGCGGATAGGACGGATGATGGGTGCGGATCGGCCACTGCTCATCGTAGAGATTGAGCTCTGGATTGACGTCGATCAAGTCCATGTTCGCCTCAAAGTAGGCGTCGATCGTGCCGACATCCCGCCAGTAGGCGTCCCGCTTGCGGTTCTCGTCGCGGAACGGAAAGGCTTGCACGATATGAGACCCGATCGCGGCAGGCAGAACGTCGTGGCCGAAGTCGTGCCGGCTCGTCCGCTCGTGGGCGTCCTCCTTGAGCCGTTCCAGAAGAAATTGGGTCGAGAAGCAGTAGATGCCCATCGAGGCCAGGCACATGCCGTCGCTGCCCGGGATGATCGGCGGTTCGGCCACCTTCTCGTGGAAGGCCCTCACCCGGCCGGTTGTGTCGACCTCCATGGTCCCGAATTCACAAGCCGCCTCCCGGGGAACAGGCAAGGCGCCGATGGTCACCGCGGCGCCGCTCTCCTCGTGGGCGTCGATCATCTTCTGGTAGTTCATCTTGTAGATGTGATCGCCGGCGAGCACGACGACCAGCCGAGGTGCCGCCATCTCCAGAGAGTAGATATTCTGATAGACGGCGTCGGCCGTACCGAGATACCAGTTCTCGTCCACACGCTGCTGGGGCGGCAGCACGTCAAGATACTCACCGAGATCCCTGCAGAAGAACCGTCGCCAGCCCACGTTGATGTGCCGATCCAGGCTGCTGGCTTTGTATTGAGTCAACAACAGCACACGACGTAGGCCGCTGTTGAGGCAATTCGAGAGGGCGAAATCGATGATCCGGTAGGTGCCTCCGAACGGCACGGCGGGCTTGGCCCGGTCGCGTGTCAGCGGGTCAAGCCGAGCGCCTTTTCCACCGGCAAGGACGACCGCGACGACATCGCGGACCCACATCTGATCCACATGCTGGGAACCCATCAACAGCTCCTCTTCCGCAGTCCGCGATCCTGCGGGTGTGATCGTGGTTCGACCACGTGAATCCCACTATACGCCCCCCCTCCCTGCTGGCGATCCGAGTTCAGCCACACTCCCGTTTTCCGGTTTTTCCAGGGTTGAAGCGATCTGGCACCGTCGTGGGCGGGTCTTTACCATCCCCGCCTCTCGTCTGGCATCCGGGGCCGTTTGGATACGGCAACGGGGCCGGCCCACCCAGGGAACCAACTGCCATGGCCAGCCGGTCAAAAGGCCACGCCCACCGTGAACGCGACACCGATTCGGGCGATTCGCTCAAGCCACTGGTAGTGCTCGTACTGCTGGGCACGATCCTTTACGGAGCGTGGTCCGTCGTCAACAAAGGCCCGGGTGGCTCGGCGATCCCGCCAGCCGAACCAGCCCGCGCGGATCTCACGTCCGCCCCGGCATTTGCGCCGCAGGTTGATATTCCCGCGCCCCCCGCAGTGACCGTTGCCCCTCCAGCCCCGCCCACCACCGCCCTGATCGGACCGGGCAGCGGCCCTGCGACCCTGCCTCCCGATGCAGCGGCCTTTCCGGCGGCGCCGTCCGCTGCCGCAGTGGCCACTGCAGCGCCAGCTGTTCCGAGCGAACCGGCCCCAACCTATCTGAACGCATTCTCGGCCCCGCCACCGGTGGCCGACCCGCCCACCGCTCCCCAGGCTGGCGGTGTGATCGGTGGCGCCGCCCTAGCACCGCCTCAGACCCTGTCACCGCCTCCTGCAACGGCCTTCGAGCCTCAGGATTCACGCCAGATGCCTCCTCCGTCGAGCTTTGGCAGGGAGGCACCGCCTTCGGCCGCCTTCGCTTCGTCTTGGGCCGATGCCCACGACAAACTTGCGGCAGGCCGCTATGCCGAGGCGTTGGCCGCACTCTCAACATGGCATGACGACCCATCCCTCGGACTCGAGGAGAGCCAGCGACTGGATGACCTGCTCGGGCAGTTGGCTGGCACGGTGATCTACTCGCAGCAGGATCTCCTGCTCCCGCCGTACGTGGTGCAGCAGGGTGAGACCCTCTTGTCGATTGCCGCACCTCTGGCCGTGCCGTGGCAACTGCTTGCGAAGATCAACGGTGTTCCCGATCCGGCACGACTTGTTCCCGGTGAAACGCTCAAAGTCTTGCGTGGCCCCTTCGACGCCGTGGTGAGCGTGTCGCGAAGACGGCTCAGCCTGCAGGTGGGTGGGAACTACGCCGGCAGTTTCCCGGTGGTTGTCGGTCGTCAGATTCGCGAACGCGTCGGTTCCGCGCTGCCTGTGGTCGCTGTTCAGCGGGGCGATGCGCTGCCGGAACAGGCGGACGCTGCCGTCCAGGTGGCGTGGGCCCAGCCTGGCGCCCTGTCGATTGGACTGGCCGATGGACTCACGATCGAGGGTATGGCCGACCCGGCCACGGTTTCAGAAGACACCATCCCGGGCACGAGTCTGATCGTGGCCGACCGCGACCTGAAAGAGTTGGCCGACATCCTCGGCCAGGGCTCACGGGTGCTCGTACGCCGGTGATCGCCCCCCGGCGTCGGCTGGTCACAATGCTGCCGTTGCCTTCTGAATAGCCTCGTCCACTGCGGCGGCATCGGCCGCCTCGGCGACGATCCTCACGATCGGCTCGGTGTTACTGGCCCGCACGAGCAGCCAGCCCCCTTTCCAGTCGAGCCGCAGGCCGTCGAGTCGGCTCGCCTGCGCCTCCGGAAATGCCCGCCCGATGCGATCGAGCGCCGCCGCGAGTGCCGGGCCCCGGGTCTCCGGCGAGAGATCGATCTTGGTCTTCTTCATCACACGTTTCGGCAGCGACTGCGCCAGGCTCTCGATGCTCACGAGTCCGTGGTCAGCCCCACCCGCCGTGCACATCCGCTCCAGAACAAGCGCCATCGCCACAAAACTGTCGCGGACGAGCACCACTCGGGGGTCGATCACACCGCCGTTCCCCTCGCCGCCAAGGATGGCCCCGGAGGCAAGCATCGCATCGACGACGTTCGCCTCCCCGACGGCCGACACATGGCAGGGCACGCCGTGCTTCGCGGCAATCATGGCCGCCATGCCGCTGGTGGAGCAGTTGACCACGATCGGCCCCGGTGTTTTTGCGAGCACGGCCTCCACCGCCAGGCCCAGCGTCGCCTCCTCGCCGATGTAACGCCCTTCGGCAGTCGCAATCGCCAGCCGGTCGGCATCGGGATCCTGGAAGAAACCGATGTCGGCATGTTCGAGACGTATCCTTGGCAGCATGTCGGCGAGGTTGTCGGCCGTCGGCTCGGGCGTATGCTCAAAGAGGCCATCGGGCTCGCCTCCCTCGACCACGACCTCGCAGCCGAGGTGCTCGAGCAGCGGCCGAGCCACACGGCTGCCGGCCCCATGCCCCGCATCGAGCCAGACACGGGGACGACGCCGTCGGATCGCCTCCACGTCGATGGTCTTCGCCACCAGTGCGATGTGGGCCGGCCCGCCATCGATCTGGCGAACGGTTCCCGACTTCGTGACCGATTGGCGTGCAGGCTCGGCGACTACGGTTGGCATCTGAAATCGGCGGAGCACCTCGGCCCCGGCGGTCGCCGGCAGCACGCGTCCTTCTGCGGAAAACAGCTTGAGTCCGTTGTAGGGGGCCGGGTTGTGGCTGGCCGAGATCTGCACACCGCCGGCAGCCCGCTCCTGTCGCACCACGATCCCTACGGTGGGCGTGGCCGCGATGCCGCAGTCGATGACATCGCGGCCCGATCGTGTCAGGTGCTCCGTGAGCGCAGCCGCCAGCAGCGGCCCAGAGGTCCGGCCGTCTCTGCCGATCACGATCGGCCCCGGCGGTAGGGTCTCGGCAAACGCGGCCACGTACCGCATGGCCACCTCCGGCGTGAGGCTGTCGCCCACGATGCCGCGAAGCCCGGAGACGCTGACGATCAGGGTGTGGCCCGTCGGTTCATTGCTGGTTGTGCCCATGGGGCCTGCCGCTCCTGATTTGAAGGTGTGCATGTCGAGGTGTGTTCTCCGCGCGACCGTGGGTGATGGCAGTTGAGCCTAGCCCGCGGGAAAGAACGGCCGAAGGACGTCGCGGGCGGCTCGCAGCGCCCGCTTCCGACCATCGAGCGTCTTTCCAAACGTGTCGTCCTCGATCTCGATACAGACCGCACCGTCGTAGCCCACCCGCATGAGTTCGGCCACGAATCGGCCCCAGTCGATGTCGCCAAACCCAGGGATTCGAGGCTGGTGCCAGCGGTTGGGAAAGTCGAATCGCCCCACTTCTGCGACGGCACGGGGGTTGATCTGGATGTCCTTAGCATGCACGTGGAAGACCTTGTCTCGAAACTCGTGCAGCGGCGAGAGCGGGTCGATTCCCTGGAGCAGAAGGTGGGACGGATCGTAATTGAGGCCGAAGGCCGGCGAGTTGATGTCGGCGAAGGCCCGTCGCCAGATCGCCGGCGTGGCCAAGAGGTTCTTGCCGCCGGGCCACTCATCCTTGGTGAACAGCATCGGACAGTTCTCGATGCCGATCCGCACGCCGTGATCCTCCGCGAACTTCACCAGCGGTCGCCACGTGGCGAGGAACCGCGGCCAGTTGTCATCGACGGTTTTCATCCAGTCGCGACCAACGAAGCCGTTGACCGTCCGCAGCCCCAGCAACGGTGCCGCAGCGATCAGCCGCCGAAGGTGCGCGACCGCCGCGTCGGCCACCGCTGGATCTGGATCGAGCGCATTCGGGTAATAGCCAAGTCCGCTCAGTGCGACGCCGTGCCGGTCGCAGGCCGCGAGGACCGTATCGGCCTTGGTTTGGGTAAAGTCGGTGACGTCCACATGCGTGACGCCGGCATACTTCCGATCAGCGGTCCCCACGGGCCAGCACATCGCCTCGACGCAGACAAACCCCTCCGCTGCGGCGAAGGCGAGCACCTCGTCGAGCGAGAGTTCCGGAAGGATCGCGGTCATAAAACCGAGTCGCATGGTCAGGCTCCATTGGTTTGCTTGAAACCCGGATTCTCTATCCGGAAGTCATGGCGTTTCAGGGGGCAGTCAGATACGGCGGAGCCCGGAGACGCTGCCGATCAGGCGGTCGCCATTCGGTATCACGGCTGGTTCCGCCCGTGGACGTGTCGGTTCTGATTTCGAGGTGTGCGCTCCACAGGGCCGGGAGTATAAATCCGCCGACGGAATTCAGCACGCTCTACAGCACGCTCACACGCCCCTCGCACTTCTGCCACCGCAGACCGGAGCCTTTCTTCCATGTCCCCCGTTCTAGACACCTCGCTCGCAGCCCGTCTCGCCGCCATCGATGCCGCCCACGCAGCAGGCACAATCACCAAACACTCCGCCGAGACGATGCGGGACTGGCTCACGCAGCCCCGCTATGCAGAGTTTGCCGGTGAACTGGCGACGCGGATCGACCGGGCTGCGGGGGAGCCAGCCGTCTGGAAGGAACTCGATGATGTCTACTGGACGGTGATCCCATTCGGCACCGGCGGCCGCCGCGGCCGGATGTATCCGGTCGGCTCCAACGCCATCAACGACCGCACGATCGGTGAGAGCGCGCAAGGCCTGGCCGACTACGTCCGGAGCGTCATGCCTGCCGGCGAGGAGCCCACCTGCGCGATCGCCTACGACACCCGCCACCGCTCCGAGCACTTTGCGAAGCTCTGCGCCGAGGTTTTGCTCGCGGCTGGATTGAAGATCTTCTTCCTCCGCGGCTTCCGCAGCACGCCGGAACTCTCCTACGCGGTTCGCCACACGCAGAGCACCTGCGGCATCATGGTGACGGCCAGCCACAATCCCCCCAGCGACAATGCTGTGAAGGTCTACTGGGCCGGCGGCGTGCAGGTGCTCCCGCCGCACGACAAGGGGATCATCGACCGCGTGATGCGGTGCGATGCGGTGCACCGCCAGAGCTTCGACGCCGGCGTTGCCAGTGGTCGCGTGCAGTTCGTGGAGCAGGAGATTGACCCCGCCTTTGTCGCGGCGGTGCTCAGGCAGTCCACTGCCGGCCCACGGGACGTCTCCATTCTCTACACGCCGCTTCATGGCGTGGGCGCCAGCGCCGTCGTGCCAGTGCTCGACGGCGCCGGCTTCAAGAAGCTGCGGCTCTACGGCCCACAGGAGATGCCCGACGGAGATTTCCCAAACGTGCCCGGCCACGTTGCCAACCCCGAAAACCCAGCGGTGCTGGAGGGAGCCATCGCCGAGGCAAAGGCCCGCGGCGACGACCTCGTAATGGCAAGCGACCCCGACTGCGACCGGCTCGGCGCGGCCGCACCGCTCACGATTGTTGCAGGCAGCGCCTGGCAGACATTCACGGGCAACCAGATCGGGGCCCTGCTCGTCGACTGGGTGCTTTCCAGCCGCAAGCGGCTGGGCACGCTGAAGGCGACCGACCACGTGATCACCACGCTCGTGACCACGGGCATCGTGCGCCGCATCGCCGATGCCTACCGGGCAACGACTGTCGACACGCTGCAGGTCGGCTTCAAGTGGATCGGGCAGGCGATCGACCAGACCGGGCCCGAACACTTTGTCTTCGGCTGCGAAGAGTCGCACGGCTACCTGGCGGGCACGCACGTCCGCGACAAGGACGCGAGTGTGGCCAGCTTGCTGCTGGCCGAGTTGACGGCATCGCTCAAGTCGCAGGGCAAAACGCTGCACGAGCAACTCGACACGATCTTCTGCACGCACGGCTGCCATCTCGAGCGGCAGGTGGCGGTCACGCTGCCTGGGGCGGCTGGAATGGACCGCATGCGGGAGATCATGGCGACCCTGCGGTCGAAGCCGCCGACGACACTCGGCGGGCTACCGGTCGCCCGGGTCCGCGACTACTCCAGCCTCACCGCGACGACGCCCGGCGCGGCAGCTGTGCCCTTTGCAGGAGCGAAGGGGGATCTCGTGATGTTCGACCTCGCCGACCCCGCCACGCCGACGCCGAGCCTAGCCGCGGCAGACGTCGCGGCCGGCCGTTTCCCGGCGCTTGCCAACTGCGTGGCTGCCCGGCCCTCGGGCACGGAGCCGAAGATCAAGTTCTACCTGTTCGCGGCGGCACTACCCTGCGGCCAGGAGCAGCTCGCCGCCACGAAGGCTACGCTCACGCAGCGACTCGATCTGCAGGAACGCGATCTGCGTGCGCTCGCGGGCGTGTGAGCTGTCTTCACGAAAAACATCGCATCGTGCGATTTTTTCTTGGCGGGCCTCCGCCCGCTGGTGCTTACCCGGCCCTCCGGGCCTAGCGATGTGGCCCTCTGTGCCTTGCTGCATCCGTGAGGGGCTGCCCATGTCCCGAGAGCCGGCGTTGCTGACCAGCGGAGGCAGGATGCCGGAGCGCAGTCAGCATCGAGTGAGCGAAGGTCAGGATGGCCGTAGCGAACGTCCGGCGACGGGGCATGGGCAGCCCCGAACCGTTTTCAGCGAGCAGCTCCCCAGCGGCTAGAATGTGGTTGTGAGCGACCACGACCCATCCGACGCCGCCGAA
>Ga0164294_10001861_pt1 | contig 19284 bp, 13 predicted proteins | sample GEODES005metaG_FD_111479 | JGI IMG/M metagenome (GOLD analysis project Ga0164294, IMG submission 111479) | Oligotrophic lake water microbial communities from Sparkling Lake, Wisconsin, USA - GEODES005 metaG | ecosystem: Environmental > Aquatic > Freshwater > Lake | place: USA: Sparkling Lake...
ATTTTCGTCGTACCAATGCCAAGCCTCTTCATTAATTGGCTCACCTACTGTACCTAATATTTTTAAGGAAGATAAATTTTTCCCTTTGATAGGCTCGGTTCCAAAAGTCATTAGACTGCGAATGGCTGTGGGCGCAGTGTATAGACAGTTTACTTTATGTTTTTCTACAATATCCCAAAAACGTCCTGCATCAGGCCATGTAGGAATACCTTCAAACATCAGTGAAGTAGCGCCTGCACTTAATGGACCATACACAATATAACTATGCCCAGTAATCCATCCAATATCTGCTGTACAAAAATGGATGTCACCTGGTTGATATTGAAACACATTTACAAAAGTATAGTTGGTCCACACCATATACCCAGCAATACTATGAACAACTCCCTTTGGTTTACCAGTGGAACCGGAAGTGTATAAAATAAACAACGGATCTTCTGCATCCATTTCTTCTGCAGGAAAAGATACTACTCCATCTTTTTCAATCTGTGTTTCTGCATATTCCATCTCATCTTCCCACCACACATCTCTTCCCTTAATCATTGAAACAGGCGTACGCGTTCGGGTATAAACAATTACTCGCTTCACCGTTTTATTTCCGATCAAGGCTTCATCAATTACACTTTTAAGTGGAATATCTTTCCCGCCCCTATAAGCACCATCACAGGTAACAATAAAGGTTGCTTGTGCATCTTCTAGTCTATCAGCAATACTTTGTGCACTGAATCCTCCAAATATAACACTGTGTATCGCACCAATTCTTGCGCAACCTAAAACTGCATAAGCCAACTCAGGCACCATACCCATATAAATACAAACTCTGTCTCCTTTTTTTACACCATTATTTTTTAATACCTGCGCAAATTGACAAACTCTTTTATGCAAGCGAGCATAGGTTACCGTTCTAACTCTTTCCTCTGGATTATTGGGCTCCCAGATGATGGCAGGCTGGTCGGCCATAGTAGCTAAATGACGGTCGATACAATTTTCTGTAATATTCAATTTCCCACCTTTATACCATTCAATTTTTGGTTCGGCGAAATTCCAATTTAGTACACTCTCCCATTTCTTACGCCAATAAAAATTTTCTGCAATATCTCCCCAAAACTTTGCTGGATCTTCCACACTTTTTTTGTACTCGCTTTGATAATGCTCTAGAGAATTAATCTGGTAAGAGTATGACATAGTAGAATATAATTTATTTGTTAGCCTTCTATTCAATGAATATATTTATCAAAATTATTAAAAAGCTGACAGTTATCTCAAACTTAAAATACAGACATGGTCTTATCAAATGGAAAGGGAATAGGAAAGGTAATATTTTCTTCCTCTCTTGGTACTTTAATTGAGTGGTACGACTTTTATATTTTTGGGATGTTGGCAAAAACCATTTCCATTCAGTTTTTCCCAGAAGGTAACGATACCGCAGCCTTATTAAGCACGCTAGCTATTTTTGCGGCTGGATTTTTAGTTCGTCCTTTTGGCGCATTGGTATTCGGAAGATTGGGCGATATGATTGGCAGAAAATCTACTTTTTTATTTACACTGGTTTTAATGGGCGGTTCCACCTTTCTTATTGGACTGATACCAGGATATCGCACCATTGGAATCGCTGCTCCTTTGCTAGTACTTTTATTGAGACTAATACAAGGTCTTGCACTGGGCGGAGAATATGGAGGTGCTGCAACTTATGTAGCTGAACATTCACCCATTAATAGAAGAGGTTATTATACTAGTTGGATACAAACGACCGCCACTTTAGGACTATTTGTGGCACTCGGCGTAATCATGTTGGTAAAATCAAATATGACCGATGCCTCTTTTACATCTGAATGGGGCGGATGGCGCTATCCTTTTTGGATTTCTATTTTATTAGTAATCGTTTCTATTTATATACGCTTAAAGATGAGCGAATCTCCCTTGTACACCAAATTGAAAAAAGAGGGAAAAGCTTCCTTAAATCCTTTGAAAGAAAGCTTTGGTAATAAAGGGAATTTCAAAATGGTATTGCTAGCCTTGTTTGGCGCTGTAATGGGCCAAGGCGTAGTCTGGTATACGGGTCAATTTTATGCGCAGTCTTTTTTAGAAAATACGGTGAAGATTGAGTTTATGCAGAATAGAGAAATTATGTTGTGGGGTATCGGATTGGCCACCCCTTTCTTTTTAGTATTTGGAGCATTGAGCGACCGCATCGGTAGAAAATGGATTATGCTTTCGGGTATGTTATTAGGTGTAATTTTTTATCGACCCATCTTCAATACTTTTTTAAAAGATACCAATATAAAAGAGTGGAAAATGATGGAGGGCAATGCTACTCCTACAATCATCAGTAAAGAAATATTGAAAGTTGATAGCACACAGATTGGAAATGAGTTGGTGCAGGTAACGCATTCAAAAATTAAATGGCAATCACAGCAGGGTACTGGCTTTACTGAAACTAGAGCAGACACTATTTTAAATTTCGTAGCAACTCAATCCCTAACGAAAGAAGATACTAAACCCGTATTTGCTGATAAAATACTTTCTGCTCCAATGAAATGGAAATTTATTTCCTTGGTTTTTGTAATGATATTATTTGTAACGATGGCGTATGCGCCTATAGCTGCGTTTTTAGTAGAATTATTTCCTACTAGAATTCGATACACTTCCATGAGTTTGCCTTATCATATTGGCAATGGTGTATTCGGTGGATTAGTACCATTCATCGCCACCTTACTTTCTGCTGGAAGTCCTGCCGATCCATTGGTTGGACTTTGGTATCCTATTTTAATTGCAGCATTGTGTGTAGTAATTGGCACTTTTTATCTTAGTAATAAGATTGATAAAAATATCAATGATTAAAAATTGTAAACATGAATAATTTAAAAAAGGTAATGGGTTTTTTCTGGATGATCCTTGCGCCGGTAGTAATTTATTTGCTAGTAAGAGCAGCCATACAAAATATTGATAGCGCCGGTACTAAAGATATCAATAAACCAGTCCCTTGGATTATCATCATTACCATATTCACTCCAATAGCAATTGGCTTGATGATTTTTGGTTACTATTCTTTGAAAGGAGAATATGATCATCTTCCTAGAAGTTCAGATGACTTGTAAATAATTTTCATTCATCCGCTATCCTTTTTTTAATTTTGTCGAAATAACTTTCATTTTACAGAAAAATAAACAATTATTATGTTAATGCATCAAACAATGAGGTGGTATGGGCCGAAAGACCCTGTTAGTTTATCTGATATTCTACAGGCAGGCTGCGAGGGGGTTGTAACTGCACTGCATCAAATACCAGTGGGAGATATTTGGCCTGTGGAGGCTATCATGGAACGTAGACAATTGGTTGAATCAGGCGGATTAACCTGGACGGTAGTAGAAAGCTTGCCGGTCAGTGAGGATATTAAAAAAAATAGTGGCGACTATTTACTACATATTGAAAATTACAAACAAAGTCTGCGCAATTTGGCGACCTGCGGAATAAAAGTAGTCACCTATAATTTTATGCCAATTTTAGACTGGATGAGAACAGATGTTTCTTATACAATGAAAGACGGCAGTAAGGCTTTGTATTTTGAAAGACTTGCATTTATTGCCTTTGATCTGTACCTGTTGAAAAGACCAGATGCTGAAAAAGATTATACTGCTGTTGAAATAAAAAATGCCAAAGACAAATTTGATTCCATGTCGGAAGAAGAAAAAGATAGAATTTTTAGTAACACCTTGATGGGATTACCAGGAAGTGTTGTTTCTTTTACGCCTGAGCAAATTTTAGCCGCATTGAAAACTTATGAGGGCATTGATGCACAAATATTAAAAAAACATTTATTTAATTTTTTACAAGAAGTTGTTCCTGTTGCAGAATCCTGTGGACTGAAGATGGCGATTCATCCTGATGATCCACCTTATCCAATTTTGGGCTTACCTAGAGTGGTAAGTACCGAGCAAGATGCAGCCGAAATAATTAATGCGGTACCATCTGTTGCCAATGGATTGTGCTTTTGCACTGGTTCTTATGGAGCTAGAAAAGACAATGACATACCTGCAATGTTGAAACGCTTTGGAGACCAAGTTCACTTTTTACATTTGCGCAATACCAAACGCGATGAGGAAGGAAACTTTTATGAAGCAGATCATTTAGCTGGTGACACGGATATGTACGAAGTGGTGAAAGAAATATTCGATATTCAAAAGAGAAGAAATATTTCCATTCCAATGCGCCCCGATCATGGTCATCAAATGCTAGATGATCTAAAAAAAGTTACCTATCCTGGTTACTCTGCTATCGGCAGACTAAGAGGCTTAGCAGAATTGCGTGGGGTAGAATATGCCATTAGTAAAAGCAATGGTTAATTTTTTAGATACACTCTATTTAGCATCAGGCAAAATCGATTGATAGATGATATCCTGAATGGTAGTCCTAATATTCATTTTTAATAGTAAGGTATTATCGCTACTTGGGTTTACCCGATTGCTTAAAAATACATACACTAATTTTTTTGCCGGATCAGCCCAAGTGCAAGTGCCTGTAAATCCAGTATGGCCAAAACTAAGTGTTGAGGCTGCTATGCAAGGATAAGGATCAGGACGAGTTTTATTATCTTTCTCAGGTTTATCAAAACCATATCCTCTTCTACTTTTTTTGCTATGGTATGCGGTGAAAAAATCAATCGTTGTTTTTTTCAGATACTGATTACCATTCATCTTTCCGCCATTTAGCAACATTTGCATAATCACTGCTATGTCATAAGCATTGCTAAATAAACCTGCATGGCCAGCAACTCCTCCAAACATAGCAGCTCCCGGATCATGCACATCACCTTGTATCAACTGCTTTCTAAAACTATTTTCATTTTCTGTAGGTACAATCTGATTTAAGGGTAGATACTCTCTCGGTTTAAAACCTGCGGTAGTTAATCCGAGCGGTTTGTAAAATTCTTTTTTCACAAATTCATTGAGCGGCATACCACTAACGGCTTCTACTACTTTACCCAAGTAAATAAAATCATTGTCACTATATACATATTTTTTCCCTGCTGTAATCGGACTCATTAAAATCCTTTTGTATAGACTGTCTTGCCAGTCTTTGCGAATAAATAAATTATCTGCTACGCGTATGTTGAAGGAATCAGATAAACGAGTAGAATAAATATTAGTAAGCGGTTTTCCTTCAGAGTCAATCGTTTCTTTGTAAAAAGGAATAAATGCTTTCAATCCAGCTTGATGCAGTAAAATATTTTCAATTATTAATTTTCCTTTGCTGGTTCCTTTTACGAGTGGTAAATAATACCCCAAGTTTTTCTTCAAATTTATTTTTCCTTGTTCATATAATTTCATTAATGAAATAGTAGTGGCACAAATTTTTGTTACTGATGCCATGTCATAAACTGAAGAGGGATTGGTTGCTTCCGAACTGTCATAACTATAATGACCAAATGCTTTGTTGTAAGCAATCTTTCCATCTTTTACTACCAGCACCACACAGCCAGGAGTAGCACCTTTGCTGATAGCAAGATTTGCAATAGAATCAATTTTATTGAGTTGCATTGAATCAAGTCCAACCGTTATAGGACTTACGGATGTCAAGGATGGGATAGCAGTCATTATTCCAGTTCCATAAGGATAGGCCTCGCATACAGTTACGGGTAGTTTTCCCTTCGCGAAAATTTTACCTTGTAATAAATCTGCTGCAGCATTTTGAGTAATGGCATCATCTTCATAACAGGCTACCAAATTATTTGCACCACAGAAATTTTTAATAGCATACGGATTTCCAAAAACAAAAGTGCTTGAGTTCGTTTGTTCTTGTAATTGTTTTACAAGATCTATGGCAAATGGACTAATACCAAAATTATTTGCAGGTACACGCTTGTAATTATGAATTCCGATAATGACTTTTTGGTATCTCTCTTTAATTAAATAAATGGTAGACAATATCCTATTAGCATCTTGTAAATTATTAAAGAAAAAAGCATCGGCGCTATATTCAGCTTGTAATCGTTTTGCAAAATCATTGGCTTCCTCAATTCCAATACCAACAAATGCTATGGCTTCTTTAGAATTATTTTTATCTTTTTTAAGCGGGAAAAAGTCGCTGCTAGTTTTGTTTACAACCGTAAGGGCATTTTCAGCAACTAATTTTCTCATGCCATTTACTTTACTATTTAAATCAGCAGTTAAGTTGTTGGTATTAATTGGCTGTAATTTTGAAAGACCATATTGGTATTTTGCGGCCAATACTTTTTTGCAATGCTCTTCAATATCAGCCCAACTTAACTTTCCATCCAGAATAGCGGCCTGTATTTTTTCAATTGCTATAGGTACATCTCCAGGCAAACAAAGCATGTCATTGCCTGCAATGAGCGATTGGACAGAAGCTTCTTCATTTGGAAAGAACTTTTGCACCCCTTGCATTTCTAAGGCATCGGTAAAAGTTAGCCCCTGGTAATCCATTTTATTTCGCAATAGTACAGTTACATTATTTTTTGAAATAGAGGTAGCCATATTTAAGCCACTGTCAATCGCAGGTACAAATAAGTGGCCAATCATCACACTTCCAACACCTGCTTTAAAAATCTCTTGGAATGGATAAAGTTCTGTTGATTCTAGCTCAGTGATCGATTTATTAATCACTGGAAGATCAAGGTGAGAATCAACGGCAACGTCACCATGTCCTGGAAAATGTTTGGCACAAGCCATCACTCCCATGTCTTGAAGGCCTTGCATATATTTTGTGCCAAAGAGCGTTACTTTATATTTGTCCTCACCAAAACTTCTATCATTTATTACAGGATTTTCAGGATTGTTATTAATATCCATCACGGGTGAATAATTAACCTGAATGCCTAAACGCTTACATTGTTCGGCAACTGTTTTTCCATATTGGTAAATAATTTCTGCATCTGATATAGCGCCTAACATCATTTGGTGGGGTAGCGGCAACACACTATCGATCATGCGCATGCCCAAACCCCATTCCGCATCTATACAAATTAATATAGGTGTTTTGGATGTGCTTTGTAATCGGTTAATGATGTCGGCCTGTTTCATTGGACTTCCTTGAAAAAGACAGACACCTCCGATATTGTATTTCCTGACTAAACTGTCCACCTTTTCTTCATAGAAAATGGCAGTCTTATTTTTTGCATCGTAGGAAGATAATCGAACTACCATTAATTGTGCAATCTGCTCTACTTGGCTCAATGTTTTGAAAACACTATCCACCCATTGAGCTTTTATCTTCTGAGAAAAGGTTGAACTATTTTGTGCGTTAAGGCTGATTGGAAAAGCAAAGAGTAATAGTAAAGGGAGTAAATATTTTTTCATTGTAATATGTAAGGTGTATAGTTTCACAAATTAGGAAGATTTCAAGAGTTATTTTCCAGTAATATTTTTTTAAATTTTATAAGCGTGATTTTTCGTCAAAATAGAGCTAAAATGAGCAAAATTATGGATTACTCATTACCCTATTTTCTACGTAATTTTACATCAAACAAAGAATTTATTTTGCCTGATATCATTCAATTATTACCAGATAATATAGCGAATCAAATTGCTGCTGGAGAGGTTATACAACGTCCTGCCAGTGCCGTAAAGGAGTTACTGGAAAATGCAGTCGATGCAGGCGCAAATGAAATTAAACTAATAGTCAATGATGCAGGAAAAGCATTGATACAAGTGATTGACAATGGAAAGGGGATGAGTGAAACAGATGCTCGAATGAGTTTTGAAAGGCATGCAACTTCCAAAATAAAAAATATTGAAGATCTCTTTCACATAAAGACTATGGGTTTTAGAGGGGAGGCACTTGCCAGTATTGCAGCAGTAGCCCAAGTGGAGTTAAAATCTAAAAAAGAAGACGAATCTATCGGAACCTATATCGAAATAGACAATAGTGTTGTTAAAAAGCAAGAGCCAGTAGCGATGGAGAGAGGGACAAGTATTGCCATGAAGAATCTTTTTTTTAATGTCCCTGCTCGTAGAAATTTTTTAAAAAGTAATCCCTCCGAACTTAAGCATATTATGGATGAATTCATCCGGGTGTCTATGTCATTTCCGGATGTCTTTTTTTCACTTACTAGTAATGGTCAAGAGGTATTTCATTTGGAGCGTGTGACTTTGAAACAACGAATTGTACAGATACTTGGAAACAGTTATCAATCAAAATTGGTAACTGTAGAGGAGCAAACAGATTATATGAATATCTATGGCTTTGTAGGAAAGCCAGAGACAGCAAAAAAAACAAGGGGTGATCAGTATTTCTTCGTCAACAATCGATTTATTAAAAGCGCTTATCTGAACCATGCTGTAATGGGAGCATTTGATTCAATGATTGCAAAAGATAGCTTTCCGATGTACACCCTTTTTATAGATTTGGATCCTGCTCAGTTGGATATTAATGTTCATCCTACCAAGCAGGAGATTAAGTTTGAAGATGAAAAAATTGTTTATGCATTCGTGCAAAGCGCGGTGAAACATGCGCTAGCACAATTTAGTATTTCGCCCACGCTTGATTTTGAGCTAGATCCTAGCATTCAGCAATTGGATGCGGTTAGTAAGCCATTCACAGATGAAAAAAAATCTTCTGTCGCCTCCTCCTCTCTTTATAATACGTTCTCTCAAAAAAATCAGGCGCATTTTATTGAAAATAGAAGTGAGCTAAAGCATTGGCGAGAATTTTATGAACCTGCTCAAAAGCAATCATCCCAATTTCCATCTTCGACTATAATAGAGGAATTACCCAATGTATTATTTCCTGAAAAAAACATTGAAGTACCTGATGAAAACTCTTTACAACAAATTCATTCTACCTATATTCTCGTTCAAAATGACACTGGGTTTCTAGTAATTCATCAGCAAAATGCACATGAGAGAATTTTATATGAGCGATTTATTAAGGCCGTGGAAGGAAAACCTATTTCAATTCAACAAAGCTTATTTCCGCAAACAATTGAATTGGCTTCTGCTGATGTGCCGGTACTTGCTGAGTTGCTCCCAGACCTTCATTTTTTAGGCTATCATTTGGAACCCTTTGGCAACAATACTTTTGTGATGCAGGGTACACCTGCGGATGTGGAACAGGGAAATGAAAAAGCGGCTATTGAAAAAATGCTGGAGCAGTACAAACATTTTAGTGGCGACCTGAAATATTCAAAGCGTGAAAAATTAATCCGTTCATTGGCTTGGCAACAATCCATTAAAGCAGGCAAAACATTGACTCAAAAAGAAATGAAGTCGATTGTTCAGGAATTGTTTATTTGCAGAACTCCAAATATAACGGCTACTGGAAAACCTACCTATACTACTTTTAAAAAATTAGAGTTAGATAGAATGTTTGGAAGATAACGGATTAATATTTATCTCTGATTTCTGTTAAAAATTTCTCAACAGCCCTTCTTACCGGAGTAGAACCTGTAGAATAATGATTTACTATAACTGAAAATAGCAGAAGCTTATTTTTTTTGGTCAGCAAGATTCCGCTTAAAGAACAATGGTTACTCATACCACCCGTTTTAGCAAAAATAAATCCTGCATCTTTTAGATAATAATTAGAAAGTGTACCCTGACCGCCGGTAGGTAAAATATTTTTTAGCCGTTCGAGACCAAATTCATTTTTTAATTTATTTAGAATATATACAAAATCCTTTGGTGTAAATAAATTATACCGGCTAAGCCCACTGCCATCAACCCATTTTGGCCGTTGAGGAATATCTGCCAAGTCATTTTGGAGTAGGGTGTCAATTATTTTTTGATCATCCATTATACCGAGTAGATTATTACTAACCATTAATAAAGTTTGCTCAGCAAAAAAATTATCACTTCGAAGCATCATTGGCCTAAACAAAGAATCTGTTGGTTGCGAGTAAATAATATTTTTCAGCTTGGCTGTAGAACTTTTTGAACTGAATACATTTATTTTTTTATGAAGAGTATCTTCCAATAATTTGATAAATACAGAATTAGAAGTACTATCGCTAAAAGTTGTTTTGAATGGTATCAATTGTTCAATAAACTTATCAGCACTAGGATATTGAACTTGAAATAAATTATTTTCAATAGGCCTTTCAACATTGAATTTTAGGGATTTTTGATTGGCAAGTGATTTATTAAGCGATTGTATCGAAGGGTTATAAAAAAAGGAAGGACTAACTGCTAGGGTATCATTTTTTATAAAAAATTTTGTAAGGTTAGCATATATTGGCATTTCACTTCTTTCTGCTGAATAATCGCTTTGGTAATCATTCCATGCCCAGCCATTTCCTAAGGGTGTAAAATTTGGACGAATTGAATTTTGTAAATAGGAATAGTTGACTTCTTTATTTAAAAAATCGAGAACAGGTTGGTTCTTAAAATCGGGGTGTAAAAAAGTGGGATCTCCTGATCCTACAATGGCAGTAAGAGTATCATTGATCTTTTCATATCTCAAACCCACCAAACTATCTCCCAAATATTTCATTCCAGCATAAAGCGAAAACAATTTTGTATTAGAGGCGGGCACAAAATATTTGTCCGCATCTAAATTGAGCCAATATTTATCAGCAGCCGGCTCATAAATACTGATGCCTATATGACCACTACTGATGGAGCTGTTATTGAGCAAATCTTGTTTCGCTTGATTGGAAATTTGTTGTGAAACGGAGCAGGAGGTTATTAATAAAAGCGAAGCAAAAATTTTTAAAAAATAAAAACCTGCATTTTTACAACTGGATGTTTTTTTGATGGGTCTAATTGCAATAGATTCTTTGCTTTTAACAAAAAAGGGATAGGAAAGAGTTACTTTCATTACAAATATTTTAAAGTGGCAACTAGGCTGATGCTGTATTCATTTTTTACAGCTACGGCCACTCATTTAATTAAAAATCACTAACTCCGCTCTTGTTCACGAAGCCAACGTTCAGGAATTTCATTTTGGCTTGTCAGTTGATAATCTCTATAACTACAAGGTATCCATTTGTTGTTGGGTAATTGCATCCACCATCGATTGGTTCGTCTGCTTTGTAAAAACACGGTGGCTACTTCTGCAACAACCGTATTAAATTCATTAAAATGGGTTCTATCTTCGAAGGAGGCCTCCTGTTTGTTACGACTTTTTCCGTCGATGAAGTACCAGAGCATTTGAGCAATTTGCATAGCGGTCAATTCGTTCACATCGTTTTGCGGATCATAGCCATAAACACCAAAACTACTTAAGCGACTACTCATACCAGCATAACGGGCAATCATACACGCTTCTTCTCCGGTAAAGCCATTGGGACTTTTTTTATTGGCAGGCGCATCACTATGTTTAATGGCGTTAATATCAAAACTTAATAGGGAAGTATTTCTTAACACAGGCTCCATTTCTTCCATATTTTCTTTTGCTACTCCCAATCTATAGCAGTCAAAACGAAGCTTATCCATCGTTTCAATCATACGAGGATGGATGTAATAACTTTGAAATCCTATATGACTATAGTGGCTGATAACAGAAGGGTCACTCGTAAGCATCTCTAACAAAAAATTCTCACTTCTTAGGGCGCTTTCATTTCTAAGATCAATACAAGCGTCAATACAAGTAGCTTCTACCACCATTCCTAATTCTTTATAGGCCAGAAATTGCGCAAGGGTAATGTCATGAGTTCCTCCAAGAAGGATCACCGTTTTTTTCATTTTGATCAATTCTGCCAAAACAGTTTTTATGGCTGCGTAGCTATCTTTTAAGGTAGCACCAGTTTTGATATTTCCAAAGTCGGCTACTGTGGTATCGAAATGCCAATAATGAAGCTGGTATAATTGTCTACGTATTGAATCCGCAGCCTTAAAATCGTCAGAAAAAATTCCCGCTCCTCTAGTTTCACCAATTCCAACCAACACAATATCTATGGCAGCAACATCTGGAATTTCAGTATTGTATCCAGCAATATGTTTGGCCAGCTGCCCATCATTGTACCCACTATCTTGATTTAAAGCATGAATATCGACGGGGATTAAAAAGTCATGGAGGTCGTACATCGGTGATAAATTTGAAGCAAACTTAGTTAAGATAGTTGAAAGTTTAGCGTTAATTAGGCTTTGAATGTCCTAGTTTTTTATTGGGTAGTCCCAAGTTGCATTTTGCAAGCTTTCAAGAATAATTATTGATATCCATGGCCTGCTAGTATTCGAATATTAATGAATTAAACAGATCTTCAACAATTCCTTATTTTTGTATTATGGAATTGTTATTACAAAGAATTGAAGCATTAAAAACTGAGATGAGCAGTTTCGTGGCTGCTAAATCAGATGATACGGAAGCTTTTCGTATAAAATACTTAGGAACCAAAGGTTTGGTGAAGGAAGTGATGGGGGAGATGAAGAATGTGCCGGTGGAAAGGAAAAAAGAATTTGGCCAATTACTCAATGAGTTTAAACTATTTGCAGAGGCAAAATATGCAGAATTACAATTGATTACCGATACAACCAACTCAGATAAAGAAAATGAAACTTTCGATTGGTCTCTTCCTGGTGATACTTTGCGTGTAGGTTCAAGGCATCCTATCAGCTTGGTTCGCAATCAAGTGGTTTCTATTTTTCAGCGTCTAGGCTTTGCCGTAGCAGAAGGGCCAGAGATAGAGGATGACTGGCACAATTTTACTGCCTTAAATATGCCCGAAAATCATACTGCTCGGGATATGCAGGATACCTTTTATATAAGCCAAAATCCAGATTGGATACTGCGTACTCACACTTCGAGTGTGCAGGTTCGTGAGATGGAGAAAGGCAAATTACCTATTCGGATTATTTGTCCAGGTAGGGTATATAGAAATGAAACCATTAGTGCCAGGGCGCATTGTTTTTTTCATCAAGTAGAAGGATTGTACATTGCAGAAAACGTATCCTTTGCAGATTTAAAACAGACGCTTTATTTCTTTGTACAAGAAATGTTTGGCAAGGATTTTAAAGTCCGTTTTCGACCAAGCTATTTCCCTTTTACAGAGCCTAGTGCAGAAATGGATATTAGCTGTCTGATTTGTGGAGGAACGGGTTGTAATGTTTGTAAGCATACCGGCTGGGTTGAAATTCTAGGCTGCGGGATGGTTCATCCTAATCTCCTTGAAAATTGCGGAATAGACAGTAATAAATACACAGGCTTTGCATTTGGAATGGGTATTGAAAGAATCACCATGCTGAAATATCAGATAAAAGACTTGCGACTATTTAGTGAAAATGATGTAAGATTTTTAAAGCAATTTTCTGCAGCCACTTAATTTTAATTACCTATTCAACCACATTTTAATCAGCTTCCATTTTTAATACTATGATTTTAGTTACAGGTGGAGCGGGTTTATTAGGAAGCGAATTGATTCGCCAACTACTCTCTCAAGGAAAAAAGGTAAGAGCGATTTATAATAAAAGTCTGCTACCTGACTTCAATTCAGAATTACTAGAGCAATTTCAATGTAATATTTTAGATGTAGTTGGTTTGGAAACCGCAATGCAAGGAGTACAAGAGGTATATCATTGTGCAGCAGTGGTAAGTTTTGCTCCTTCGAGTAAGCGCGAATTGTTTTCTATTAATATTGAGGGCACTGCCAACGTTGTGAATGCAGCTTTAGACGCAAGCATTAAAAAAATGGTGCATGTTAGTTCTGTAGCAGCTTTGGGGCGAATTAGGGAGGGAGAACCGATCACCGAAAATATGAATTGGACAGAGGAAACTAGTAATAGTGTGTATGGACAAAGCAAGTATTTGGGTGAACTAGAAGTGTGGCGGGGTATTGGTGAGGGTCTCAATGCGGTAATCGTAAATCCAGTAATCATTTTAGGTTGTGCAGATTGGAAATCAGGAAGCGCGCAAATATTTAAAAGTGTATATGATGAATTCCCTTGGTATACAGAAGGGGTTTCAGGCTTTGTAGATACAGGCGATGTTGCCAAGGCAATGATTGCTTTAATGCAAAGTGATATTAGTAACGAACGTTTTATTATTAGTGCTGAAAACAGAACTTACCGACAGGTATTTAATTGGATTGCCGATGGCTTTGGCAAGAAGAGGCCTCATAAAAAAGTAACTCCATTGATTGCTAAAATTGTGTGGAGGTTGGAAGCAATCAAGAGTAGGTTCTCGGGTAAAAATCCTTTGGTAACCAAAGAGACTGCTACCACTGCATTGGCAGAGGTGACGTATAATAATGAGAAGCTTTTGAAATTTTTACCTGATTTTAAATATACCAATATCGAATCTGCGATTCAAATAACTTGTAAGCAAATGTTACAAAATTTAAAAAAGAGGTAGCATTATTCTTGATTGTTTTAACCTGGCATAAAAGTTGCAAAATTCACTTTAGTTTATAAATCCAATCAACTGAATAAAAAAGTTCTATTATTATTTATACCAATAAGAAAACTAGATTTTGGGTTAACTACAACCCTTGTCTTAATTTCATCGTCGTTACATTAAATAACCAAAGCCTCTGTTGCTAGAGGCTTTGGTTATTTAATGTAAACTTTTAATTTTTTAAAAGTTACAAGCTGAACACTAAGAAGTCTTATCTAATTTAAACCTAGTTATTTAGAGTAATCAGCAAATGAATCACTTGCAATTTTGCTCCTTAATTCAATCTTTGGACTTGTGATCCAAAAATCATCTAAATTTTCGATGCTTCGGTTTCCAATCGTAACTCTTATAAAGTTTTTTCCTGGTACTAAATCAGAAGCTGTTAAGACAAAGCTGAGTTTAGCATGATCGTTACCCACCGGTGAATTTACCACTAGGTCAGTCATCCCTTTTACTTTAAAAAAATTAAATTTTGTTGAGCTAGCTAATGAAGGAAAATATATGTTCGCATGAATCAATTTACCATTGACATAAACTTCTGGCAGATCAAAAGGATTTATGTGATGTACATCCATTGAAGCTTGGGCAAATGCCGCATCGGTTTTAACGTCATAATTAAATAAATAGACACGAGTGGTAAGTCCATTTTTTGAATCTCCAAGGTGGGTAGTGTCTTTATCTTCCGTTAATTTGATGGAGGTGTATTGAGCAGATACTTGGATACTAAGTCCAACTAAAAGAAAAATGAATAATAGTTTTTTCATTTGATTTATTTTTATTTTTTTATAATTTTTCAGCCTTCTTTTTTGATCCTGTGAATTCATTATTTAGCTCGTAAGCTTTCAGATACATCTCTTTCGCTTTTTTCTTATCTCCCATTTTTGCATAGTAATCACCATAGGAATCATATGCATTTGCAGTTTTTGGATATTGTCTAATATAGATTTCAAAATGTTGTTTTGCTTTTTCCATTTGACCCTCTTGCATGTATTTATAACCAAGCAGATTATTTACAGCGCCATTAGTAGGAAAGCGTTGCCATGCACCTAACATAATTTCAATAGCAATTTTTGCATTCGTTTCATTCATCGATTTTAAAAATCGAATTAAAAGGTCATCGGAAGCAAAAAATAGCGCTTGATCTAAATGATATTTAGTGGTTTCAATATCTTCATATGGGCTATACGCCAATATTAAATGTCTTTCAGCACTTGAAACTCCATTTAATTTCGAAAATGCCTTATTAAAACATTCTTCTGTTTTATCTTTTTCATTGATACTAAAATAATACTGAAGTTGTCCTAAATGAGCCAAGGCCCAATTAGGGTCTTTTTGTACCAAAGTATCAGATATTAATTTAGCTCTTTTAAATTCAGCATTCAGCATTGCATCCCGCATTTCATTGAAAGCGGCTCCACCACCAATCAGTTTTGTAGAATGGGTTATTACTTTTGAAGCATAATCAGAATTGTCTGAACTTGCCCATCTAATATATTTTAATATCCCTTTTTCGCGCGTTATGATGGAAGAGAAATTCCTGTAAATTGTATTTACTCCTGATACATACCATTGAATGGTCCCCATTACATTCGCATGAGTACCCATTAAATAAATATCATGAATGATTACGTTGACAGAATCTTCATAGAACCCACTTCCATCACTTTTATAGCTCCCATCACTATTGACTTCAAACTTCAAAATAGCAGGCTTGACCTTTCGAGACAAACCATTCCAAATCAGAGTATTCCCATTACTAAGGGCGTCATAAAATCCTTTGACAGCATTTTTATAACCTACTTGATTTTTAATTTGATTCGTAACAAAATTGCGTACTTCTTCATCGGTTAGATTTTTGCTATTTTTTTGACTAAATCCAGCTTGACTTATAACTAATATAAGCAAGAGGCTGATTAATTTTTTTTTAAACATTTTTTTATTTTTTTTGAAAAATTAGTTGAGTACAAATATAAAACCTATTAGTATCAAAATGATACTTTAATAATAAGTTAATATATGTATTATTTGAGAGGAGAATAGCAATTTAAATCGGATGAGCTTAGCCTTTCATCACCTTTTCCCAAAGCTGGGGGATTCTTTTTATCCATACCAATTCTCTCTTGGCTATACTGGCCTCCTGTGCAGGTGTGCCCCAATAGGTTTTATTTCCTTCCAAAGTAGCGGTTACTCCCGATCTACCTAATAAAATGGCATTTTCTCCGATTGTGAGGGTTTTATTGACCACCACTTGGCCCCAAAGAGTTACTCCGTCTTTTATATCTACACAGCCCGCTACCAGTACATGAGCCGCCAAAAGGCAGTTTTTGCCTATCACTGTGTCATGACCAATATGAACGGTATTATCAAGTTTAGTCCCACTACCAATGACCGTATCGCTACTTACTCCTCTGTCAATGGTACAACCTGCCCCGATTTCTGCAAAATCCTCTATAATTACCCTTCCACAACTAGGCATTTTTGTATACCATTGTTTCCTGTCTTTTTTGGTGTTATAATAAAATGCATCACTGCCAATTACGGTGCCTGATTGAATGATTACATGGTCACCAATTGTGCAGTTATCCATGATCGTTACATTGGGATAAATGATCGAATTTTTTCCGATGGTTACCCGATGACCTATAAATGTATTGGGATAAATAATACTGCCTTCTCCAATGACAGCACTATCACTAATTTGTTTTTCTGATGGTGTAAATGGATTGAAGTGATTCACAATTTTACAATACGCTTCAAATGGATTTTCAACAAGCAATAAAGTTTTATTAGCAGGACAATCTGTTCTTTTATTAATAATAATAAACGATGCAGCACTATGAATACATTTATCATAATATTTTGGGTGATCAACAAAAACCAAATCACCGATTTCAACCTTATGTATTTCATTAATGCCAGTTGCATCACCTTGTTGCTGGCCAATTATTTCAGCATTAATAAATTCGGCGATCCAACTAACAGAAACGGGAGCGGGAAAATGCATATCATTTAATTTTTACAAAGGTACATTGCTTTGCATTTATTGGGTAAATAAACAAATGTTTACCCAATTTGGATTAAAATCACAGTTTTTTAAAAAAATATTTCAATCTTTTTTTATCTCAAATCCCTCCAAAATCTATAAATACTAAGTAGTCAAAATAAGTATACCGATACATTTATTTTCAAAATTTATTTTCAAAATAAATTCTAATTAAACTAGCTGAAATATCAGTAAAATCAATACTTTCATTCTAGCAAGTAATATTTTTAATTTCATTTTAGTTAAAAATAAAACTTTTAAAATAAGCTGCTAAGATTGTAAATCCAGTTCTTTCTGAATGCCCTTATCCACAGCCAAAAAATAAATGTTGATAAAATTTTGCAAAATATTTTTTTTGATAGCGAAAATTCTTTTTAATATTGTGTAGGGAAATTATGTTTCCTTGTACTTACTAACCCATATATATATAAAGCCCGGCTCAAAAATGTCGGGCTTTGTTATTCTTAGGAATGTAAAATTTCATTCGTTCTGGCACTACCTTTACTAAATTTAAGCATCTATTAAATTAATTTTCTTGGAATTTTACTGTATTATATTCAAGCCATTTAATGTTCTTTCACAGTTTACTTCTGGAGAAGGTAAGCAAACATTAAAAGATTTTTTTGATGTCCCTAAAGATGTTTATCCTGTGGGAAGACTCGATTATGATAGTGAAGGATTGTTGATTTTAACCAATGATAAAAAATTAAATCACGATTTGTTAAATCCTATGTTCGAGCATATCCGAGAATATTGGGTACAGGTAGATGGCGAGATGACCAACGAAGCAATTTTTAATTTGCAAAATGGAGTGGATATTACTGTAGAAGGAAAGTTGTATCGTACCAAAAAATGTAAGGCAATTTTCTTTAAAGATCCACCGGTTCTTCCAGAACGAAATCCACCAATTAGAGTTAGAAAAAATATACCCACTTCCTGGGTGAAAATAATGCTATCGGAGGGCAAAAATCGCCAAGTTAGGAAGATGACAGCTGCTGTCGGATTTCCCACCCTTCGACTGCTTCGTCATAGAATAGAAAAATGCTCAATTGAGGGCCTTCAGCCAGGTGAAATGCGCATTTTAACAAAAGGTGAAATGTACCAATTTCTTTTCCCTCATAGAAATGAACGTTCGAAAGCATAAGATTGGCTTTTTTTCGTATAACTTGTATCTAAATTTTAAAACAAATAATTCCTAAATAATGCTAAAATCAATGACCGGTTTCGGTAGGGCCGAACAAACGGTAAATGACAAGACTTTTCTAGTGGAAATTAAATCTTTGAACGGTAAGCAATTTGAAATGCAATTGAGGCTACCACCCTTGCTTCGTCCATATGAATTTGATATCCGAGCTATTTTGCAAGAACAATTAGTGAGAGGTACAATAGATTGTATGATCACCATTAAACAAAATGGAACTTCGAAGCCAGTTAATATAAATACAGATTTAATCAAAGCTTACTATCATCAAATTGAAACTTTGGCAGGTGAATTAAGCATCGACACCAATTCTGTTTTAAGCGCCTTGCTTCGCTTACCAGAAGTAGTAACGCCGACCAACGATGTATTAAATGACAAAGATTTTGAAGAATTTAAAAAAGTGCTGCAAACAGCCCTCAATGAATTAAATAATCACCGCGAAGAAGAAGGCGCGAGCTTAGAAAATGACCTAATCAAAAGAATTAATAATATCAATGCCCAAGAAGAAGCAATCGTTTTATTAGAGCCTAATCGAATGAAAAGGATTAGGGAGGAGATTGTGCAACTATTGGAAAAGCATGTAGGTAAAGAAAATTACGACGGTAATAGATTGGAACAAGAATTGATTTATTATATTGAAAAGGTAGACATCCATGAGGAGCAGGTTCGCTTGAAACAGCATTGTGACTATTTTAGATCCTTACTTGAAAATAAGGAAGAGTCAAAAGGAAAAAAATTATCTTTTATTATTCAG
>Ga0164294_10001863_pt1 | contig 19274 bp, 11 predicted proteins | sample GEODES005metaG_FD_111479 | JGI IMG/M metagenome (GOLD analysis project Ga0164294, IMG submission 111479) | Oligotrophic lake water microbial communities from Sparkling Lake, Wisconsin, USA - GEODES005 metaG | ecosystem: Environmental > Aquatic > Freshwater > Lake | place: USA: Sparkling Lake...
AATGTCACGAATATGTACGGGATGTTCTCTCGTTCACCCTTCAACCAGGATATATCATCGTGGGATGTCCGCAATGTCACTGACGCATTCGGTATGTTCTATATTACCCCCATGGCCGTTCCTCCATACAAAAACTATCCCGGTTTTAAATCCTTACGAGATGGCCCTTGCTATTGTTCTAACCCTCCTTTTGATTAGCGCCGGTGCAACATGTTCAACGACCGAATGCCCGCGTGATGACACTCGGCGGTTGGATGATTCAAGTCATACAATCTTTTAATCTCTGGATAGAGCCTTAGAAGTTGCGTGTATGTATGCCCACCCCCATACCACGGCTGATGGCAGCCGAAACTCGCAGAATGCATTAACGATTCCACCGAGAATTGTTTCGCATGTTCAATCGTCGGCATTTTAAGAGGAATACGCGAAGTACAGAAATATATATCCTCCGGTTTTCCGTCGTACGGTGTTGACCGTATCACATCCAGCATTTTCGATTTCTTTCGTAAAGATAACCCTCCATTACCACCTTGCGTTATATGCAAATACCTTAATTCAGAACGAGGCCAAGGTGCACCAACATAATCATATTGTAAAAACTCGTTTATCTTATGCTTATTTTTTTGGAAAATCATCGAATCTGTCTGGAAAATAAGAAAAGTCTCTGTCGGTATATGTTTATAAAAATCGACGGATACTAACAATCGACTATACGTGCTCTTTGTTAGATTGCTCACACCCAGGTTAATCATCGATATTCTTTTCGTTTTCAAGTGCGCGATTATCGTTTCAACAAACTCTATATTCTGGGTTCCGTGGAATACAATTATATTCCATTCCGACGACAGGTTCGTTAAGAAATTATTCAGGACATATTCAAGCGCCCCGTGTTTCCGTGGCTCTACTATGATCGCTGTATATGGCATCCTCCTACTGTACCGTGTAGTCTAAAATTACCGTGCTGTCTATACATACTCCCTTCGGGGTGTAAATATAGACAATACGGTACCTCCCTTCGGGGTGTAATTATAGACAGCACGGTAGCACGGCAATTCTAGCCGGCCTGGGCTAAAACTTGAGCCCGCAAATCACCTCCCTTAAGTAAGGAGTACGATGGACTTACGACGAAGTGATAACGACGGCTTACATCGTCTCGCCGACGTCTGGAAGACAACGCCTGGTGCAGAGCTGGAGGCGATGCTCACAGGGTTGGATCTGGTCGGATGGCAGGACGTTATCCAATATCTCCGGAGTCTCGGCATGCGCGAGAATCCGCAACTGTTGAAAATGAATATCTCTCTCTCAAATGACATTCGCTTCACGCTGGAGGGAGCCGGAGTGATCCAGGCTTACTGTCGCGACAATCGCATCGGCGACAAGCCCTTTACGGCGATGCTCAAGGAGGCAGTGGCCGATGCAGAGCCCGTGACGTTCGGTGCCTACTCGGCCAAGGCGAAGCTTAAGCGGGAGCTCCCCCTCGCCGCCGACGATGCACGCGTCAAGGAGGCGCTGGAGCGCTGGGATCAGCTCGGCAAACACTTCCGCAATATTCAGCGCTTTGAGTTTGTGGCCCCAGGCGGCGTACCCGTGCGTTTCGATGTCAGTATCGTGCGGTCCAATGAGGGAAAGCCTGCACGAACCTTCCAGGAGGCGCGGGTGACCACCGCGCCGGCCCGCTACGAGGTGGAGGTGGAGCTCACGGCGGATCGCGGCTCCACAAGCGCGAATGCGGCAGTGCAGTACATTGTGCGAGGTCTGAGCTGGCTCCTACAGGGCCGCCAGCGTTCCTTTGTGCTGGTGAGCAACCAGGCGGCCGACTATGTACGGGGTGCCCTCGGCAAGGGGCGAAATGGACGGGCCCCCTTCCGCTTTCCTGGCCCGCAGCCGGCCACGCTCGAGCAGAAGAATATGATAGAGGGTGCAGCCACTTCGATCAATCTACGGACAATGCCCGGCGGTTACAATGTGACCGACAAGGCCGACGGGCTCCGCTGCCTTCTGTTCGTCGCCGACAATGGGCGCATCTACCTCGTGGATGGGGGCGGGCGCGTCTATGCCACGGGCAAGCAGTCGGAGATGGCCGGTGTCGTACTCGACGGTGAGTGGATCCGGCGAGACAAAAAGGGTGCAACGGTGTCGCACTACTATGCATTTGATATCTTAGCGGGCAAGGGCGGTGACACGAGTATCGCCGCCCTGCCATTTATGATCGCGGGAGCCATGTTAGGATCCGCAGGGGCAACTCGTCAGGCCGCGATGGCCGCCGTTGTTGGCGCCCTCGGTGCAGCAACCCAGATGGTTCGTGGTGTTCCCGCCAAGGAGAATCTGCAGGTCGGTATGAAGACCTTTCGTGCTGCCGTTGGTTCAGAAATCTTCCAGGCCGCGGCGGCGACACTGGAGGATGCCAAGTCGGCGCCCTACGTGACGGATGGCCTGATCTTTACACCGAATTCGGCGCCATTGCCCGTAGGTCGAGGCACCTGGCCCGAACAGCTCAAGTGGAAGCCGCCGCACGAGAATACCATTGACTTTCTCGTGATCGTGGAACGTGAGCGGGACAAAAACGGCCAGCCGCAGGTCGCCGACGCGATTGGCACGAAGTACCGTGAGGACTCAGGGCAGACGGTGCGCTTCAAGACGCTGCGACTCTTCGTGGGAAGCAGCCGCGATGCGGCCTTTGCGGATCCGCGGAGCACGGTCCTTTCTACGGACACCCTGCCTCGCAGCCTAGATGCCGGTGAGTGGCGCGAAGTGGAGTTCAGGCCGGTGGATCCCCGCGACCCCATGGCCTCCATCTGCTACGTGCAGATCATGGAGAGTGGGTCGCCCCTGGATGTGAATACGGATGTGATCCGGGCGAAGGGCGACGTGATCCAGAGCGATATGATCGTGGAGATGGCGTATCATCCGGAGAGGAGCGCGGGATGGCGCTGGGAGCCGGTGCGTGTGCGCCATGATAAGACGGAACGGTGGTTGTCGCAGGGTCGAAAGGGCGGCACGATGAATGCCGACTGGGTCGCCAACTCCATCTGGAACTCCTTACATAATCCGGTAGATGAGGATGCGATTCGTACGGGGCGGGTGAAGCACTGTGCCGCTCCGCCCGCCGTAGTGGCCGCCTCCACCGTGATCAGTCGCCGCCGTGATTCTATGAAGGTGCAGTGCATGCGGAACTTTCACGACTATGTGAAGCGACTGCTTCTGCGGCGGTCCGTGTTGGCGGGCGCTGCGGTGTGCGATCTGGCCATGTCGAATGGCACGGAGATCAGCAAGTGGATCGCGGCGCCTGTCGGATTCGCATTCGGTTGCGATGCGTCGTCGGCGGCGGTGAATTCACCGGAGGATGGTGCCTACCGTGTTCTGCTCGACAAGATGGTGGAGATGGGAGGACGCGATCGTGTTCCGCCCATGATGTTCGCACAGGCGGATGCGGCGCGGCGGCTCTCAACGGGCGAGGCCGGTATGACGGCGGAGGATTCGGCACTGTTGAAGCAGGTGTTTAGCGGCCCTGGTGCGGCGGGCTTCGACGTTGTCAGTTGCTTCTTCGCCCTGCATTACATGTTCCGTGATGAGGCGACATTGGCGGGTTTCCTGACGAATCTGGCCGATACGGTCAAGGTTGGCGGGTACTTTGTGGGCTGCGACCACGATGGTGATGCCATTGCCCGTATGATTGCGACTGGCTCTGGCCAGGGCCTCGATGGTAAGATGGAGGCATGGCTCATGACGAAGCGTTATGGGTCAGGTATTGGTTCTTCGGTGCCGCCGTCGGCCGCGGGTCTCGGACTCGCAGTGGATCTGGAGTTCGTGGCCGGTGGTGAGACACATACGGAGTTCCTGATCAGCTGGCCGTATTTGCAGGCGCGGCTTGCAGAGTGCGGACTGGAGCTGCTGACCGCGGAGGAGACGGCGATGTTAGGTCTTCCGGCGGCCACACAGATGTTCGGCGATACGTGGTCGCTGGCGGAGGCGGGGGGAGATGTGTTTGCCATGACGGATGCCATTCGACGTCTCTCGTTTCTGAATCGGTGGTTTGTGTTCCGGCGGCGCACGGATAGACGGCCGGCGCCTTCTTCGGCACCGGCACCGGCAGCCCCTCCTATCCTAACAGAATTGGTTCCTGTTGGTGCTACAGAGGCGGGTCAAGGTATGGATGTGATTCCCTTGTCTGCTGTTCCTGAAGGAGAGGGAGAGGGAGAGGGGGAGGATGTGATCCCCCTTTCTGTGGAAAATGTAGCCCCCTTCCTAATAAATGCAGCAAACAGAGAGCCTGACATGCGTCTGGGAGCAGATCTCTCTGATTGGCCGCGGTATCTGACACTCGGTATTCAGACCGAGATTGCTGATCTCAGTGATCCGACTGTAAAGTACCCTAGTGTGGAGGCGGCGATCGCTGCGGCCAAGTACCAGAAGGCGACGGACAAGGCGGAGCTCGGTGCCTCGCTATTCCGCGTAGAAGGCGCCATTCACCAGAAATTTGAGAAGGAGCGTGAGAAGCTGAGGAGTGCTCCGCCAGAGCTGCGGAGTCTGGCCAACATCGACAAGTCCGTGGATGATGAGGTGTCGCTGGTCCGCGTATCGTCGGGTGTCAATAAGATGAAGAGCTATAAGGCGGCGTGGAACAAGGACGCATGGGAGACGCAACGGGATGGGATTTACAAGGCCTATATGGCGCAACGGTTTGCAACGGATGCGCGATTCAGGGCTATGGTGGAGGCGATCAAGGCTGCGGGAGGAGAGATTCTGTTTGTGAATGGAGTAGAGCCGAGCTACCTGGGTGTGGGTGTCCGCATTGATGGCTCCATTGCGGGCGGTGATAATATGATCGGCAAGTGGATGATGTCACTAGCGTAGATGACAGGCGCAAGCCGTCAGTTTATGAGGTCACCTAGCGTAGATGACATGCTCTTCGGGCGTCAATCTACGCGGTCACCTAGCATAGATGACCTATTTATTAATTTTGACAGATTTATAATACTTATAATTCAATACTAGTGTATCCAAGAATTCTGGTACATATTTGGAAACAAATAAAAAGACGAGAATATGGCTCAGATGGTACCGTGAAGTCTATAATTACGTACACCCTCTCTTCGATCGGGCTCCGTAATTATAGACTTCTAGCTATCGGCTATCTATAATTACATACTCCCTTCGGGTGTACGTAATTATAGACAGCACGGTAAGATATTTGCATTATCTACAGAATGACACACTATTGCATACGGTTTTTGATAGCAATGATAGAATCTATGTTCGTTCATGCTATTTTTACTATTTATGAACGCGCCATTTAGGTCGTTATATTTCTAAGACAGTTTCTCCACATTTACATTCTGTTTGCGGGCAACTGGCAGCGATGCCGTATCATGAATCGTCTCTTCTGTACCATCGACAACGGTAAATAAGAGCCCCACAATGTTAAGCGAACAATTGAAAAACTCGCGTTTATCATTTACGCGGAATCCCAGGGATGATAGCAAGTCGTGAATCGCCCGCTCCTTTTCATGAGGGCGAACAATACGCTTGCTGATTGCAACACAAAAGGGTGTCGGAACACCGGTTACGCTGCTTAATTCGCGTGCACGGGATTCGGGGTCTTCGAGAGTCATTCCTATCTTGACTATACCTGGCATGGATACATTTGTTAGACAATAGATATACCCTTCGGCGTTCATTCTCTTCGAAATATATGTTAAATTTCAAGATATTTTGCGCGTATTGTGAGCATGACGAACGAATATTTTATATTCGCCCATCTGTTGCGATAGATTGAAGTGAGAAATGTACCGTGTTGTCTATAATTGATCCTGTGGTATATGTTTTGCGGCCATATAATCTGTCTGCTTTAGTGGTATCATTCTCTACCCCTTTAGTAAGAATGTTGTCAGTGGCGATCATAGGATTGGCTATAATTTTTGCTATATTCTTTCTATATGCGTGGGTACAGAAGGTTCAGGACGAAGATCAGAATGAGGTGCAGACCGTGGTTGTTCCTGAAATGGTATGGGGATGGCCTTACGGGCCGTACGGGTCGTATGGGTCGTATGGGTCATGGGGTCCATGGGGTCCATGGGGTCCATGGGGTCCATGGTATGGTTCTGGAGGATGGGGTAGAAGATATGGAGGTGGAGGGGGGGGAGGAGGGAGAGGTCATGGAGGTCGTGGAGGTCATGGAGGTCATGGAGGAGGTCGCGGTGGAGGTGGAGGTCGTGGAGGAGGTCGAGGAGGAGGTGGAGGTGGAGGTCGCGGTGGAGGTCGTGGAGGAGGTCGCCGTTAAATCACATACTCTGCAATTTTATGGTACCGTGATGTCTATAATTATACCCGAAGGGGGTATGTAATTATAGATAGCCGATAGCTAGAAGTCTAAAATTACGGAAACCCGACTAAAAGGAGGGTGTACGTAATTTTAGACTTCACGGTACCGTGATGTCTATAATTATAGACAACACGGTACAAAAGGTGACATCGCCCTACAAGATTCTCACATCCTAACACGATGCCTCAATCTATCAGTGACGGCGCCCTTGAATGGCAACGCCTCGCCGTAATCAACAAACATCCACGCGATGATCGGATTCAGTTCGAAGAAGCGACCCACATTTATACGGTAGACGGAGTCCGCGCCGGCTGGACGAGTTGCACCGGTTTCCTTCACAATTTCTTCGGTCACTTTGATGCCGATGCCGTAATTGAGAAGATGATGAAGTCGCCGAAGTGGTTCGAGTCCAAGTACTTTGGAATGACGTCTGAACAGATCAAGAAACAATGGTCGGATAAGGGTGCGGCGTCATCAGAGGCCGGCACCCGAATGCATCTGGATATTGAGCATTTCTACAATGCGATGCCGGCATCTGGTGTGAAGCCCATTTATACAATGGAAGATGGTTTCGCGGGCCTCGCAGTGGATAAATGGGTTCCGCAACCTGGCCCCGAATGGAATTACTTCTGCGACTACGAGAACCGTTATGTAGTGCCCAAGGGATGGGTGCCGTTTCGCACCGAGTGGCTCGTGTTTGATTCGGAACACAAGGTATCGGGATCCATTGATATGCTTTATATGAAACCCGATGGTACGCTTGCCATTTATGACTGGAAGCGGATCGAGGAAGTGAAGACTGAGAACCGATTTCAGAGTGGCCTTGGCCCGGTTGCGCATCTACCCGATACGAATTACTGGCACTATTCGTTGCAGCTAAATGTGTATCGCTATATGATTCAGAAACACTATGGTTATACTGTGTCAGAACTCGCGTTAGTTGTGTTACATCCTGGAAATGCTTCGTGGCGTGTTCTGAAACTCAATTTCATGGATGAGGAGGTAAAGGGAATGATGGCGGCGCGCGCGCGGGCGCTCGCCATTCCAGGTAATGATGGTTCAAACCCGTTAGTTGTATTTGAATAATCATATACGAATATAGGGAGTAATGATATCGAATGCAAAACGCAGTTGGGTATTATTAGAAGAGAATAATTATACACACTGTATGTGGAATATATCGGTGAGAAACTGCTTTGTATACATATGGAATTCTTTTGCGTTTGAATCAGAAAATCTTAGAGAAAAATTTCCAGGTGCAATTTTTTACGATTAGGGTTCCGCAATGGGTTCCGCAATGGGTTCCGCAATGGGTTCTGCGATGGGTTCCGCAATGGGTTCTGCGATGGGTTCCGCAATGGGTTCCGCAATGGGTCCCAGAATGGGCGCCACCAATTTATTCGCTGCATCTGCGGCCTGGTCACTTACACTAACTACCGCATCAACCATATTTTGTACAACAGAAGATTCATCTGCAGGTGCAGGTGCAGGTGCAGGTGCAGGTGCAGGTGCAACCGGTTTCTCATCAATCATTCCCTTTGCATCTTCTTCAGGAATAGGACTGGCACCATCAAGTGCTGTTTTCAAATCTTCAGGTAGCATATCATATAAAAATAAATGGGCACGGGATTGACCTGATTTTGTTACAAGTATTTCACGACGCCCCCAAAAGATCATGTACTGGTTTGTGTTTTCTCCATTGAGTAAAGGAGGCTGAATCCATTTATCTATAACAAGGGCGCCATTCGCTTTTTTATGAACAAAGAGAATATTACTTGCTTTAAGTACAGCAATCACGTAAAAATCTTGCGTGCTCCATTGAAATGGTCTGTCCTTATTGCCTTCCAGATTGAGCATGCCGCGCCTCTTCTTGATTAAATCTTCCCAGTAGCTTCTATCCTTACCAGTGCCTTCCGCAAATGCAATGAATTTGGCATTGTCAGTCACCTGCATCGCCACCTGCATCGCCACTTGCATACCCCTTTCTTTCCAGCTTGCAGGGAGATCCTCGGCCTCGGCCTCAGCCTCAGGCTCGGCCTCAGGCTCAACCTCTGCCCCTACCCCTTCCTCTTCCTCTGCACCTTCAAATCTCAACAGCTCTTCAGGAAATGCTATCGCCGCTTTGCCTGTAAAGCCGAGATTCTCCATAATTACATTGGCCGCCTCCTTTGGTCGCGTCGCCATGAACAGCTCGTCCCCAACACGCACTGCACCTTTCGGAGTTCGTATCGCCGGTACTTTACCCTCTAACACCTCATTACGAGAATTCGAGTAGCGCAGCAACTCGTCGCTCAATCGGGCCGTAAAGACACGAATAGGATCAGAACCCTCTTCTCGCGACGGAGCATGAATCAGACACCGCCCCATACCAGAAACCCATGTACAGCCCTCCGCACAGGCCTTGCCATCCAAGGACAAACAATCCTGGCGCAACAGCGCCAGTGCCTTACGCTCGGTTGTCTGTTCTACCGCTACCCATTCATGGACAAGCGGTTCTAACACAATATCCATGCGTTTGCGCCGTTCATGCAGCGGTAATGGACTGCTTAGCAGCTTCTTCAGTGTCTCGCGCATCGCCGGACCACGTGCATCGCGCACCAGCCATCGACTCAGTGTTAGTCGCAGATACTGATACGCCTCCGCGAGCTGCTCTTCCACCGACGCCGTTGATTCCTCGCGCACGGTGTCAGACACAATCAACGCATCGGGACTTCGCAGAATGAGTGCATCGCGTTCCCATGGGAACATATCCATCTGCTGCACAGGAAGTTCGCCCCCAAAAGGAGATATCGCAGAAATCGCAGTGGGCACTATCGAACCGACTTTCGTCATAAATCCGACTATCTGCGTAGATTCCTCCATCTTCGCAAGTAGCTTCGTCGGCGCGAGCCCTGGCCAACTTGCAGCCACCTCTGCATAAAATTTCAAGTAGGTATCCACTGGCACCGGTGGAATACTCTCTGCCTCAAAGAAACGCGGGATTTTCTCTGCAAGATTTCCGTCATCCAAACATGGCACAAACATCTGCGCCTCCTTCATCAGGAGGACGCCCGCAAGTCGGTTGCTGCGGTCACGCACGAGGGCGACGGCCTCGGTAATGAAATCTGTTAGACGCGGTAGATCCGTCGTATTACGATTCGGTGTCCATACATGCGGCGGCGGCGGCCGGCCACATCCCGAAGACGCCCGCCAGTCATTCAGCCAATTATTCAGTGCCCCCTTGAGCGTATCCGGTAGTATCTCGATACCTGGATCGCGGCCGCCAAAGAAGCGCACTGCGTCCTTTGTACCATTGTACAAAACAATCGGTTCCCAACTCTCGTCGCGCTTGTCGTGCCACATAAAGGCGACTGGGACATCGCGGAACACCGATGAAGGTGGAATCCCAAAGGAGGGACACACCACATCGACGTTGTCGCCCGTTTGTTCCAAGGTGACCAACAGAAGTCCGCGATTCGCGATTACGCCGGGCTGGGCCATTAGATGTTCCACGTGACGCAGCTTCTTGGGCACTTTGTTGTCGGCCAGATATGTCAAGAACGCCGTCCAGGCCCGGTAGAGTCGAACGACATGGGCGCGATTTGTATCAAGGCGGTAGCCGAATTCGCCTGCAAATTCAGGCAGCGATTTTGTCAGCTCCTCCTCCGTAACAGTGGATTTCGCCGCAAACTCTTGTACAAGAGTACCGTAGTTGGCGGATTCAAATGCACGAACCATGCGGCGTGTAAGTATGTGCTCCTGGCATCGTTCGGCCGATCCAAACCCCATAAGCGGTGCCAGACCGGCGAACAGATTCAGGCCAGGAGTGCGTATCCGTGTATCTACACCCATGCGGACAAACACGATCGCCCCCTCCGCGAATGTGGGACGGATTCCCCGCGATTCAATAGACTTGGGCCCGCTCTGCCCAAAGAACGTATCCAGGAGTGGCGGAAGAAGACCGATTTTACCTGCGTCAAGTGACTTATCGTTCCCCAGAATATATTGCGTCTGCATACTGCTGAGGCGGGCATGGTAATCAACAGGAACTTCTTCTGCGGGAGCTTCCAGTTCCAGTTCTGGCGGTGGAGCGGCTTCTTCTCCTGCATCGGCTGGCTCGTCATCGTCAAGAGCGAGGTCCTTGCCAAACACGGCGTGCCCCAGAAATGCCGCCTTCAGATATTTCTCCAGGAGACGCGGTGTCGTATCGCAGCAGGGCAGAGGCCATCCATTGGGATGCTTGTTGCGCGTAATCGTGCCAATGTAGCGATGGAGTTTGCCTGTACTCTCTTTAGGGGTGCGAATAATGACGGATTCTCCTGATACGGGACGGGCCATGTCGGTAATGACACGGCCACTGCAAAAGGGGCAGGTGTTCGGCTCCTTGGAACCATTGGCGGTGCCCTCGAATTCGTCGCGCAATAGTGGCAGATTGTCGCGATCGCACCAGAGTTCCGCACAGAGAATGTACAAGTACTCGCCGGGACGTGTCTTATTTTCGTAGCCATACACGAGCCACATTGGCATACCGAATGTGGCGCCAGGTGTGTGATCGGTGGCGTAGTATTCATCGTCGCGGCGCGGCTTGGGTTTCCAGTCGGGATCACGGGGTAGATCACTCGGTTTGCGCGGAGGGAGATCGACGAAGCGGACACGACCTTCGTAGCAGCGTTTGACACGGGCGTATTCTGCGAGTGTCATGATGTTGGGTTGGCGGTCATCTCGGCGCTGACAGGATTTACTGTATGTCTTTACACGACCTGTGGCTGTACTGGAATAACCGAAGAGCACCTTGTCCTCCTTCTTGAGTTTGGCCATATAGTAGTCCGCAGAGATCTTAAGAGGGGCTTCGCCTACGGCCCATGGCGTACCACGGCATTCCTCTTCTACGGCGGCCATAGCCGCATCAAGATTAGGCGCCGGTGCGGGTACTTGAGGCAGTTCCACTGGTTGCACTGGTTGCACTGGTTGCACTGGTTGCACTGGTTGCACTTCTGCAACCACAAGAGTAGGAACTGAGTCTTCGGCCTCCTCGGCCTCCTCAGCCTCCTCTGCACCAATACCCAGATCCGCCATGAGCGCTGCCATCGCCGGATCCATTTCGCCGATCTCAATATCTTCGGGTTCTAACACCATATCAAGAACTGCCGCATCCGCAATCTCCACCTTTGCGGCCGCCTCCTGTATAACAGCCGCCGGCGCCGTAATACGCAGATCCTTAGTCGAAGCGCCCAGGATCACACCTACAACGCTCACCAGACGCTGCAGATCTTCGATCGATTCCACACCCTGGATCTCTAACAAATATTCGGGGTGCGATCCCAGGATAGCCACCGAGACGCCAGTCGAATGTTTCGGTACGGCCAACGACCCCGCCATCGCAGCAGGTGCTACTGCATCCGCACGTTGTTCCACCCAGCGGTCTATCACAGCGGCGGCGGTGTCCGTGGAAATACCGAATTTCTTCGCGAGTTCTGCACTGTATTTCGAGAGCACTCCACTACCTTCTGATGGATCGCCGGCACGCAATACCATCTGCGTAATGTAGGCGAATTGCGCCGTCTCACTTTCGTAATTACTCACGGCACGCCACTGGAACACCGCCATCGCCTTTTCATCCGGTAGAGTCGGTACCATCTCCAAGAAGGGTGTGAGCGCGCTTACACGCTGTTGTAGCGCAGCCGCCGTCAATGGCGACGCCCTACGGGGTTCCGGATGCGTCCATTTGTATGTTGCATGTATATCACGCAGAAGTGGCTCTACATTCGGAGCAAAACCGATCGCCGTTACGACGGATCGAAGTACTCGCTGTGCGTCCGCCGCCACGCCGGCGACATAGGTTACACCGCGCTGAGGTACTTCGAGAGTGATGTCGCAGGTACCATCTTCGAACATGAACAGCGTAAAGGCGCCTCGCCCTACATGCGGCGACGAGAGCGGTATCTTCGCCAAAATAACGGCGGATTTCATGGTGGGTGCGGCCTGATTCAGGTACTGCGCAAAGGTCTTGGCATCATCTAATAACGGGGTTCCATCCGATTTCAGCGCGAGTTTCAGTAGAGGCGATCCCGATACTGGGAAAAACCGCAGAAACGGGATAGTTTCCGATGTGCGGAGACTATAGAATACCTTCTCTAATGAGTCGGGTTTCGCGGACGGCGGCGGCAGTATCCACCTGAGTCGCACCATGGTGTTCATTGCAACGCTGGTACCACCTGCACGTCGTGCCAGCGCACGCTGAACAATGTCGATACGACCAACACGGTCCTCGATGTACGGCACCGCAGCGGCATACGCCTCCCCGAGTGCGGCGGTCGGCGTAGAGGCAGTGAGCACCTGACCTGGCGCCGTAAGCCACGGAAAGTAGAGCTGGTAGAATCCATTATACACCTGGGGTGTCAGTGCATTGTCGGTGACGGCCAGCGAAGACAGACATATAGCAGTGACCACCGGTATGGCGCCGGTTTGCAGGATTTCAGGGGAAAGCGCGGTTTCGAGAATCAGCGATCCGAGCATCGTTGCACCCACGGGTTTCCGGTTTCCCAGCTCATCCACTAGCGCGGTGTTAGGTGTTGGCCCCGCCATCGGATCAGGGAGATCAATGTCGGTTACTGCGGCGGGCCAGTGAAATTCAATGGGGCGGATCCCCGCTGCAGATCGCACACCAACAAAGACACGTTCCGGTGCCCACCGGGGGTCATCGCCCTGCTGTATCCAGATCATGCGTTTGAGATCCGTGACGCTCGTAAAGGGAAATACATCCGTCAGTTGGACAGTGCCGACACCGGCGAGTTCCACTTGGAGAGCGGCCCATGCCCCCTGTAGACTCTCAAGGAGTGGCACGGATGTTACACTCATTGTCCTCTACTTATACTGTAAAAACTATACCGTGAAGTCTATAAATTACGTACCGTGAAGTCTAAAATTACGTACACCCTCCTTTTAGTCGGGTTTCCGTACATTTTAGACTTCTAGCTATCGGCTATCTATAATTACGTACACCGAAGGGTATAATTATAGATATCACGGTACACCCTCTCTTCGATCGGGCTCCGTAATTTATAGACTTCTAGCTATCGGTTGTCTATAATTACCTCCCTTCGGGGTATAATTATAGACAACACGGTAATTGCGGTCTTTCCCCTTCCGGTTAAATCCATGCAATTAAATACAAATATTCTGTAGTCAGATGTCGAATAAGATCCCCGTGTATATAGAAATTGAGAGGGGGAGTAACATCAAATACGAATACAATAAGAAATCCGAGCAGCTTGAAGTTGATAGGATTCTTGCGCATCCGCATGTATATCCGCATGCATATGGTTTTATTCCAAATACGCTGGCGCCCGATGGAGATGAGCTGGATGCGCTGATTCTGTGTGATACTGAACTGCGCAATGATGCGACGTACGATGCATATATTATCGGGGCTCTCCGCATGGAAGATGAAAACGGGATGGACGAAAAAGTCTTATGTACCCTCGTGGATTCGGATCTGGAGAGTGTTGAGTCCAGTGTGTTGGCTGCGATCGAAACCTTTTTTGCATCGTACAAAATAGGCTGCCCAGATAAGTGGTCGCGGACATTTGGATTCATGGGAAAAGAGGAGGCGATGGGACTCTATAAACGTTGCAGAGCCTACGCGTCAGGGTCCTTGGCCTTGTCATAGGTCGGCTGATCCGTAATATGGATGCCGCAGTATTCTACGGGATGGGCGGCGAAATCCGTGTATTGATAGATCTGAATCTCTTCCGCTTGCTTCAGAAGCCAGCCGAAGTTGTTCCAGAAGAGGGGTGTATGGCCTATATCCGCCGTGCCAATGTGCGACATTTCGTGTAAGGCGACGAACATAATAACATTCTCATCCACGAGCTCCTCGCGCTCATTGCGCTGGCGCAGACACATATAGACCTTTTCGCCCTTATTCACCGAGTACGACGTGTAGCTGGCATCCGGCGTCGATTCCGAAAATCGCGACGGATCCGCATCGAAATTGCGGAGCATCTGTGCCACGAACGGTTTCTCCGCATGGGTCTGTTTGAGCGCCGTCATAAGGCGCAGAATCTTTGCGCGAGTGCGGGCAAGCCGGTCGGCTGCTTCCTGTTTATCGGGGAGATTACGTACGATGTATTTCTGATGATCAACGACGGATTCGACGTGGGCCATATCGTGGCTATTGGCCTTGAATGCAAAGGCCGCCGCGCCGGCGCCGAGAACACCTAGCACAAGAGCATAGGGACCGTTCATTGACTCTACTTTAGACAACGCAAAATAAGACCTGGGACTCTGCGGAACTCTGCGGGATATAAAAGACACAGCAGTATAAGTAGATTATGTTGGCAGTAATCGAGAAACGGAAACAGTATCAGAAAGACGTTATATCTGTTGCCGGATCATGTGGGAAGACAACGACGACCGGTATGTTGCAGGCCGTACTCTCAACACAGTATAAAGTGCAGCGAAATGATTTGGAGGGAAATACATGTGTCGGTGTTGCAGGCGCAATAGAACGAATATTCCGTGCATCGGATGATATGTGGTTATGCGAAATGGGAATAGCCCAACCAGGTGATATGAAGAAAATACTTGATGTGTTGAACCCAACAGTTAAAGTATTCACGAATATAGGCGATGCACATGTCAAGGCCTTCCGAAGTTTGCAGAATCTGCATAAAGAGAAATTATCGTATTTAGATGATCTTACAAATACATCGGTACTTATTATCAATAACGATAATCCGCAAATACGTGAATATGTGTCTAACATAAAACCGGCGGATGTGTTTGACTGGAAGAGATATGTCAGCAAATATCCCGAATTAAAACGGTTAGGTATTAATACGGAAGAAAAGGCAATATGGCATTGGAAACGGTATGGTAATAGAGTAGGAAAAAGGACGTCGAAATCGGTTACAGTAATCCGTTGCGGTACATCCTCCACCGATGATATTCAGTTGCTCGACCATGTAGTACAGGAAAATAATATATCTTCAAGAGCGCGGTTCAAAACTCCAAAGGGGGAGATCAGTATACTACTGAACGCTATAAGCAAGGCGTATGCGTTTGATGCAGGATATGCTATAGCGTGCGGGCTTCATTATAATATTCCACTCGGCAAAATAGCGGCGGCGTTGGGCAAATTCCGGCTATATAGAAATCGAGGTTCTATGCATGTGTTTAAGAAAGCCATAGTGTATAATCATACGTATAATTGTTCGACGTTGGCAGTTATAACAAATCTTAACGATTTTGCATCAATAAAGGCACCAGGATCTGTAAAAATAATCGTAATTGATTCTACTTATGCGGCAACACTGCAAGCAGCACGTGCAATAACGCCCAATGTTATTGTATACGGTATGCATAATCCACGGGAGGAATGTCCGAATACGAATATGCTCGTACAACGCATAGCAGAACTTGCCAAGGGTGGATATGTATATTTGTATATACATACAAACTTATGTATTGTAAATATGAGGAGAACCCCATTGTTTGAACTAATAGAACCTATGCTTACACCTATATTAGATAAGGCGGTCTAAACGTGTGCATTATATAGTAACTGCAAATGCAAATGCAAATGCAAATGCAAATGCAAAATCAAAAGAATATTGTCATAGTTTGCGGAACGGCCAGTTTAGAACACGAAGTATCATTATGTTCTGCGTATTTTGTAGCCAAGGAACTAGCGTCGCTGCAACAGTATAATCTTCTGTATGTTGCAATTACAAAAACCGGTGTGTGGAAGTATGCACAGTCGATCGACGCCTTGCTAAAAGACGTCGATAGTATAAACACCGTCCATATTGATGAGAGTGCAAGCGTCCAGGATGTATTTCAAATAGGATCCGGAAAGATAAACAACATTGCAATAGATTGTGCATTCTTGACAACGCACGGTAAATACGGCGAAGATGGAAATCTTCAAGGATTCTTGACAATCAATGGAATACCGTATGCCGGTTGCGATGTAGTGGGATCCGTAAACTGCTTTAATAAGAACATATGTAAGTATATAGCAGGCGCGCACGGTATCCTTACTGTCCCATACATTTGCTTACATAAATCATCGGATCGCACGATGATTGCGGATCAAGTCGCCCATTTAGGTGATACGTATATTGTTAAAATAAATCGCGGTGGTTCTAGTATCGGCGTATTTAAATGCACCAGGGAGTCTCTAATGGATACTATTGAGCATGCATTTACGATGGACGATGTTCTGTTGATTGAGAAATTTCTATCTGTACGCGAAGTATTCATTGGGGTGATGAATAATAAAGGTACGATTGATGTAGGTGATATAGGTGAAATATTAACAATGCCAGGCAGTATATGTGATTTTACATCTAAATACGACTCGGCATCCGCGTACTATACTGGTACAACACTAGACCCCTCTATTTCTGACGCGCACCGTTATCAAATACGTACGACTGCGCGTACACTGTTTCAGATACTCGATTTAAAGGGATACGCTCGCATAGATTTCTTTTTACACAACGATACCCTGTATCTGAATGAAGTCAATACACTCGCAGGCACAACATGTCACGATGCATTTTTCATAAAATCATTTTCATCGAAGTTTTCACCGTGCGAGCTATTCTCAACGATTATTGAAACCAGGATGCTGTGTTGATTTCCCGAACTTATATTTTGGGTGCAATGTTAAGATGAAACAATACGATGTTTCAGTTATTATTCCTTATTATAAAAGACTAGAGGAATTTCGCTACGCCCTAACATATAACCATGATCAGTTTGCGCAGGTTCGTGAAGTTATTCTCGTAATCGACGAACCCATTGCGAATTTGGCATTATTTGCATTCCTCAAGCAATATCCTATTAATTTTGTATTTCTCATGAATCATGAAGTGCATCCATGGAGAAACCCTGCCGTCGTTATCAATAGGGGGCTTCTCGCTGCAACGAGTGAGAAATGCATAGTTATATCCCCTGAATCCATTTTGTCGCCGAATGCGATCCCTGCATTGGTAGAAGGCTGTACTAAAGATAAATATGCAGTGGGGGACGTGCGGTTTATGTCATATGATACATTCGAAAATAAGCTACTGCCTTATATAAACACTGTATATATGGAGGAGGACACAAATATTATTGGACCCGTTAGGTTTGGGTCCATTTGCTGTACAAGGGCGAATTTTGCAGAGGTGAATTACTATAGCGAAGACTATAGTCTATGTGGATGGGGGAAAGAAGATGACAATATTCGACAGAAGCTCACACGGATTGGTGTTCGCCGAGTTCGTGTGAACGCAGTACTTGTCCATCCAGAGAGCGAACAGGATTTTCTAGAAAGAAAATATAATTCGACGTCGCAATACAAGAAGAATCCAGTTGAGAGTTTATACAATGATATCCGACCTGTGACTGTAACCGGCATGGATACGTCTGCCTTACGCGCGGTGCCGCATGTAACGGACACAGTTGTCACCAATAATCTATGCGCAAAGTATCCTATAATCCTACTGGCACAGGCGTACAACGAAGAGAAGAATATGGTTGAGTTTCTTAACACGGCAGGCGAATTCGTGGATGGTATAATTGTACTCGACGACGGGTCAACGGATGGTACATGGGATCTGATTGATCATCCCAAACTCATCATGAAATGTAGGAAGACACGAACCACATTTAATGATCTGCAGAATCGAACCATGTTGCTGAAGTTACTTGAGGCCGTTGCCCGCGCCGGTGTAGAGATTGGCTGGTTCCTGTGGCTGGACCTTGATGAGCGTTTAACGACAAACAAGACATTTCTGACACGCGTGAAGAGGCAGCTCTTGGAGACCACGGCAGATAATATATCTCTGCCGCTTTTTCATATGTGGAATGATTGCCAATATAATGCAGAGTACCCCTATTCGTACAAGGGCTTACAATACAAGTTGCGTCTCATTCGTCATAAGCCGACGATGCCGTATTCCCTAAGGACAAATCAAATGTTGCATTTTAGTCTTAACCCGTATATGGGCAATGCGGCGAACTCTGTATTGCAGATTAAGCATTTGAGTTATAATACTCCTGAGGGTCGCAAAAATAAATATGATCTCTATACGAAAAAATACGATATTGGGGGGATTCAGCCGAATTATGACCATATTATTAATGATAATCCACAACTAATGATGTATGATGAATTTATGATCGCGGCAGAGGCGGCAGAGGCTGCAAAGGCGGCAGAGGCTGCAAAGTCGGCAGAGGCTGCAAAGGCGGCAGAGGCTGCAAAGGCGACAGAGGCTGCAAAGTAACGTTATCACCAGTTGGGCCGTACAGAAATGAAAACTCTTCAACATTGTGGAGATTACCCCCATTTTTCTTGTACAGCGCAATCACTTGATCGACAATCATATCATAGAAACGATTTGCTAATAGTCTCTTCTTTTTATACTCTATGTTACTGACATACTTGTTTTCAAAATGCGATAAGAAGTCTGATTTATTGCGGGAAAATGTAATCGCATCCTTATAGAATCCGAGCATCCAGATATAAAGCAATGTCTTATCGCACTTACCGCATTCTGAACAATTGACCACGGCCTCATAGTATGAGCCGTCGCTATCTGTAGTATAGGTGATCATCCTCATATCAGTCTGCATAGTACAGACCTTCAATACATTGAGAAGCCGCGGCTTGTTTTCTATGAGATACTTGATCTTCTTCACGCGGGCTATGTCCACATTCTCAGAGACAAATTCGCCGCCCTTGAAATGTCGGTTTATTGCGTGGTGTTGGCCACTCAAGCAGGGGAAGTTATTTTCACAACCGAATCCATTGAATATAATATTACGCGGGGCAAGAGGATATACAGCTGCGACGAAGATACCATCGCCCGTGAAAACGCCGTAATTCGTTCCCTTCAGCGGCAGCTTTCCCATTAATCTCTTTATATTCGTAGTGATATATTGAATTGGTTTATTTAGCACGGTACTTGCATATTTCAGA
>Ga0164294_10001866_pt1 | contig 19262 bp, 8 predicted proteins | sample GEODES005metaG_FD_111479 | JGI IMG/M metagenome (GOLD analysis project Ga0164294, IMG submission 111479) | Oligotrophic lake water microbial communities from Sparkling Lake, Wisconsin, USA - GEODES005 metaG | ecosystem: Environmental > Aquatic > Freshwater > Lake | place: USA: Sparkling Lake...
TTTCAGACATAAAAAAAGCCCTCCAGAGTGTCTAAGGAGGGCCGACGCATCTCCCGGTTGGTTGCTCCGACTGGAGCCGCATCCGCTTTCGCGTCCACCTTGCCCGGGGGCAGGTTGGTAAGGGCGTCGGCCCTTTTCTTGATGCTGAGTTAATGTTACACCTAAACGCTAAAGCCTAGCGAGCCCGCCAACTTCCCTTATGTTCCGCGATTTTCCATACAGGGAAGGGCTCACCTGGTGAGCTAGGACGGACAGCCTGAATAACTAGGTCGGAAGCTGGGTAAATTTATCAATATTTCCGGTATCCTGACGGCCAAACAGGAGGCAAATCATGATCGCTTCAAATGACCCGGCTATGAACCCGCAGGATTGCGCTTCGGTTGTAGGGGTCGATCAAACGAAGATTCTCAGATTGGCGCACAAAGGAGATCTGCCGGGAACTTGCGGCTCAAGTAGGTGGCGATTTCAAGGGCCAGATAAGCAATCCTGGAGTCCGGCCCCTTCATTCAGTCCTAGAGGGCTTGGTTTGACTCCGTATCCCGGAGTCGAATGTACCTAGCGCATTGATTGTGGCGGTATGAACTAACCTGACGAAAACACAAGATGCTCCCTTTCGCCCCCGGCTCACGCGCAGAAATCAGAGACGAAGAATGGCTCATCCGGCGGGTAGATCCGTCAGCTGATGGTGGGTGGTTGCTCACCTGTGACGGAATTTCAGGCTTGGTGCGCGGTCAATCGTCGCTGTTCCTCACGGAGCTGGAAGAAAGCATTGAGGTTCTAGATCCTGCAAAAACCCAATTGGTGCCTGACACCAGCCCCACCTACAACGCCACCATTCTCTATTTGGAGAGCCAACGCCGGCGCAGTGTTCCTAATGACGAGCGAATTCACTTAGGGCATCGTGCGGTTATGAATCTGGTGCCTTACCAGTTAGACCCGGCGTTACAAGCCTTGCGGCAACCGCGCTCTCGCATTCTGATTGCTGATGCGGTGGGCTTGGGAAAAACTCTGGAAGCAGGTATTTTGGCCACCGAACTCATTGCTCGCGGTCGAGGCAAGCGTATTTTGGTGGTCACTCAAAAGTCTATGCTCACGCAGTTCCAAAAAGAATGGTGGAGCCGCTTTTCCATCCCGCTGGTTCGCCTCGACTCATTAGGTTTGGCGCGCGTGCGTAACCGCATTCCGGCCAACCACAACCCGTTCAACCATTTCGATCGCAGCATCATCTCCATCGATACGCTCAAGAGCAATTTGGAATACCGCAACTACCTGGAAAACGCTTGGTGGGACATGATTGTCATCGACGAATGCCACAACGTGGCAGCCCGTTCTGGCGAACAAGGCTTGGCTAAACGTGCCAAGTTGGCGCGGCTCCTCGCGACACGCTCTGACACGCTCATCTTGCTGTCTGCGACCCCGCATGACGGCTCTGCCCGCAGCTTTGCTTCTCTAATGGCGTTGCTAGACCCTACCGCCATTTCAGATCCAGACGACTACACCCCGGAAGATTTCAAAGACAAAGGTTTGGTGATTCGCCGTTTCAAAAAGGATATCAAAGACCAAGTGTCTGCAGACTTCAAAGAGCGCGTCACCACGTTGTTGCGGCAAGACGCATCAGCTGAAGAAGAAAGCGCCTACCGCCATCTGCTAGCCATTCCCTTCACCCAAAGCGGGCAGCACAAAGGGGGCAAGCAGCAAGAGTTACAACGGATCGGCTTGCAAAAGGCTTTGTTCTCTAGCCCAGCTGCAGCCCTCGAATCCACACGCAAGCGAATTGAGCTGTTACAAGCTAAGCCGAGCATCACCGGTGACGAAGCTACAGAGGTGCAAGCATTACAAAGCCTGGTGCAGTCTTTAGGGGTGCTTACCAGCGATACCAAAGCAGCCAGCTTCAGCAAATACCAGCGATTCGCACAGCAACTACGCAGCCCTGACTTTGGCTGGCAATTGGACAACCCCCATGACCGCTTGGTGGTGTTCTCTGAGCGGATCGAAACCCTACGCTGGCTCAAAGCACAGCTCACCCAAGATTTGAAGCTCAAGCCTCAACAAATCGAAATTTTGGATGGGCAAATGAGCGACACCGATCAAAACATTTTGGTAGATCGTTTTGGCAGGCAAGAAGACCCGATCCGCATCATGCTGTGTTCAGACGTGGCCAGTGAGGGGTTGAATCTGCATTACTTCTGCCACCGTTTGGTTCACTTTGATTTACCTTGGTCGCTCATGGTTTTTCAGCAGCGCAATGGCCGGGTGGACCGCTACGGCCAAAAGCATAAGCCCGAAATTGTGTATCTGTACACAGAGGCTAAAAACGAAAAAATTAAGGGTGACATGCGCATCCTTGAAATCTTGCAAAACAAGGATAACCAGGCCAACCTCAATCTGGGCGATCCGTCAGCATTCTTGAACGTCTACGACCCCGACAAAGAGGCCGAAAAAGTGTCTGGGTTCATGGCCGCTGGCATGACCCCCCAGCAGGTGGAAGACACCATGAACCAAACCCTGGCCGACAAAGATAAAAAAGACGGCGGAAACGAGGGCGATTACATGATGCTGCTGTTTGGAGGAGCACCGGCAGCACCGGCACCCGTCCTGAGTACCCAACACATTGCCGAGCCCTTGTCACTCTTTAGCGGCGATTACCACTATGCGGCCACTGCTCTAACCCAGCTCAATCAACAAGAAACTCTATGTCCTTGGTCTGAGGCTAAGGACGAACAAATCATCAGCCTTACCGCGCCGCTGGATTTGCAAGATCGCTTGAAACAGCTCCCCCGTGAAGCGCAAGCAGCCAACGATTACTACCAGCTCTGCGCGAAAACCGAACGCGTCATACAAGCCATCGAAGAAGCGCGCCAAAACAAAGCCGAGGACGACACCTGGCCCGCGCTGCAGTACCTCTGGGCGCAACACCCCATCATGGAATGGCTGGGTGACAGGGTGCTGACCCACTTTGGCCGCCACCGGGCACCTGTGGTCCAGAGCTCCAAGCTAGCCCCCAACGAGCAAGCTTTCGTTCTGATGAGCATCCTGCCAAACCGTAAGGGTCAGCCGCTTATGGTGGAGTGGCAAGTAGCCAGTCGCGCCCATGCCCAAGGAGCGTTCAAGCTTGAACCCTTTGAAAGCTTCGCACAACGTGCGGGCCTACAAGCTGGTGGTCTACCCAACCGGGGCGTTAATGATGGTTTGAATAAGACGGTTGAGCAAATGCAATACGCTTTACCCCATGCCGTTCAAGCCATGCGTGACTTCATGAATGCGCAGCAAAAAGTTTTCTCTACCCAACTGGATCAGCGTTTGAAATTTACCTTGAGCGAACTCAAGCGGCTCCAAGACCAACAAATCGTCCAACTGGAACTAAGACTGCAAAACCAAATTGAAACCGTCAAGCGAAGCCGCTTTGAAAATCGCAGCCGCCAAATTGGCAGAGTATTTGATGACTACCGTCAGTGGGTGCAAGACACCCTGACCACTGAGCCCCAGCCCTGGATTCAGGTCTTGGGCGCTGTCTGCAACACCACATCCACAGGAGCCTGACCATGCCTGTGCTTGACGCTGTCCAAACCTTTGCGGGCATCTCCAATGACAACGAGTTTTACAGCCACCACTACTTGGCCGAGGTGTTTCGCGGTGACATCAAAACCCGCATCGACGCTTGGCAGGCCGATGAAGACGCGCACCCCGGCGAAGATGTCCACCGCGCACCGCCAAAACGCTTGCTAAGCTGGGCGCAAAAATGGTTTTCGCTGCGCGGTGAACTCGACCGTGCCAAAGACGACGCCGACAAATGGCGTTTGTTCGTGCAATTGCAGTCGGGCTTGTTGAAGGCGCTTGGCTATACCGCACCCGCTAACCCCGAGGCTATCAAACACCTAGAGCTGGTAGCAGGACAGGCCATTCCGGTGTGGAGCTTGCTGGCCAAAGACGCCACGGCCAGCGCCCTACATACCGCAACCCAGCAACCGCAATTGGCCATCGTTGCTGCCTATGAGCCCGGTAAAGAGAAAGACGACCTGCTAGACCATACCCTCAGCGCCTTGCATTACGGTGACCTCGAAATACCCAGCGCCGTGAAAAACCAAAGCTGGGCCGAGTTGGTGTCCGAGGCTTTGTTTGCCGCCGAGCTAGCCCCCCGCTATGTGTTGGTGCTTGGCTTGGACGAATGGCTGCTATTGGACCGATACAAATGGCCGCAAAACCGCGCCCTGCGCTTTGACTGGTCAGAAGTCCTAGACCGCAAAGACAGCGCCACTTTGCAAGCCGCTGCCGCTTTGCTGCACAAAACCAGCCTGGCACCGGGCGAGGGCAACAGCTTGCTGGAGAGCCTGGACGAAAACGCCCACAAGCATGCCTTTGGTGTGAGCGAAGACTTGAAGCACGCGCTGCGCGAAGCCATTGAACTCTTGGGCAATGAAGCTGCCCAACAGCTGCGCCAATTGGCCGCCGATCAACGCAAAGGTTTCTTCAGTGGCAAAGACCAACTCGATCCCGGCGACCTGAGCTTGGAATGCTTGCGCATGGTGTACCGCTTGCTGTTCATGTTCTACATCGAGGCACGACCCGAGTTGGGTTATGTGCCCATTAGCAAGAGTGAGGTGTACCTCAAGGGTTACAGCTTAGAAAGCTTGCGCGAGTTGGAGATGAAAAAACTCGTCACGCCCGAGTCGCGCAACGGCCACTACTTTGACAAAACCCTGCGCCGCTTGTTCAGCTTGGTGGCACAAGGCTGCGGCTTTGGCGAGCAGCTGAACGTGCAAGCCATGGCAGGTGCTAAAGACAGCTTTGCCCTAGCCCCTTTGGACAGCCGCTTATTTGATGAAACCACCATGCCGCTGTTGGCCAAGGTGAAGTTCCCCAACCATGTGTGGCAAACCATTATTCGGCTCATGTCTTTGTCACGCGGCAGGGGCCGTGGCCAAAGGCGAGGGCGGGTCAGCTACCAGCTGCTGTCCATCAACCAATTGGGCGCGGTGTACGAGGCGCTGCTCAGCTACAAAGGCTTCTTCGCCAAAGAAGACCTGTACGAGGTGAAAAAAGCCCCCAAGCGTGGCGGTGCCAGCGCATCTGATGATGACGACGCAGACACCGAAGACCTGTTTGACGACAGCGACATCGCCGACAGCACAGACGCCGACGACACCAGCACAGCCACCACTGGCCGACGCGGTGCAGAGAGCAGCGGCGACGACCTGCTGGACAACGCTTGGTTTGTGCCCGCCAGCCGCTTGGGCGATTACAAAGACGATGAAAAGGTGTACGACACCAACGATGCAGGCCACCAAAAACTGCGCAAGCACGAGCGGGGAAGCTTCATTTACCGCTTGGCCGGGCGCGACCGTCAAAAAAGTGCCAGCTACTACACGCCTCAGGTGCTCACCAAATGCTTGGTGAAATACGCCTTGAAAGAACTGCTGGGTGGCGAGCGCGTGCAATGCGCAGACGACATACTGACGCTTACCGTGTGCGAGCCCGCCATGGGCAGCGCGGCCTTCTTGAACGAAGCCGTCAACCAACTTGCTGAGGCCTACCTGGAGCGCAAACAAGCCGAGCTGAAGCAGCGAATACCGCACGACACCTACGCCCAAGAACTACAAAAAGTGCGCATGTACATTGCCGACCGCAATGTGTTTGGTGTGGACTTGAACCCCGTGGCCGTGGAGCTGGCCGAAGTGTCCATTTGGCTGAACGCCATTTACGGCGAAACCGACGCCCAAGGCCGTCCATTGCCTGCCCATGTGCCATGGTTTGGCTATCAACTGTTTGCTGGCAACAGCCTCATCGGTGCGCGGCACCAGGTTTATGGCGCGGGCGCATTAAAGCGCGGTGCCAAACCTGCATGGCACGAAGAAGCACCGCGTGATGTGAACCACGCCGCTCCCCGCCGCCCCGACGAGGTGTGGCACTTTTTGTTGCCCGACCCCGGCATGGCCAACTATGGCGACAAGGTAGCCAAGCAGCTTTACCCCGAAGACTTTGCCCGTCTGAAAGCGTGGCGCAAAGACTTCACCAAAGCCCTGGAGCCCAACGAAATAGCCCGCTTGCAGCAACTCAGCCAGCAAATCGACAAGCTGTGGGCCGAGCACACCCAGGCCATGGCACGCGACCGCAAGCGCACCGAAGACAACCTTTATGTCTGGCCTTACCAACCCGACCCGTCCAAACGCACTTTGAGCCGCGCCGAGAAAGAAGCCGTGCGCCGCAAAGGCCTGCTGAATGAAGACGGCGACTTAGCCACCCCGTACCGCCGCCTGAAACTGGTGATGGACTACTGGTGCGCCCTGTGGTTTTGGCCTATTACCCAAAGTGCCAGCCTACCCAGCCGCGAAGCCTGGTGGATGGAGGTGGGCGCAATTTTGGAAGGCAATATTGTGGATATTGCCCCCCAACGCAACCTGGACTTGAGCAACACCGAGCTAGTGGCACCGCAAGTGGTCTTCCCCGAGGTGCAAGCCACCATGGAAGGTTTTGAAACCCAGCTGCCCCTGGCCCAAGCCGCCGACCAACCTAACCTACACGACAGGCTGGGCCAGCTGCGCATCAGCCGATTGCGCGAGCACCTGCCTCGCATTGTGCAAGTGGAGCAAGTGGCCGAGGCTCGTCGCTTTATGCACTGGGGGTTGTGTTTTGCAGATTTGCTGTTCCAGGGCGGTGGCTTTGATTTGATTTTGGGAAATCCACCTTGGCTGAAAGTAGAGTGGAACGAAAGCGGCATCTTGGGTGAGCGCAACCCCATCTTTGCGGTGCGAAAAATCAGCGCAAGTGACTTAGCCAGGCTACGTGCCGATGCGTTTAAGAGCTTTGATGGTTTGCAAGAAGCTTGGACAGAAGAATTGCAAGAAGCAGAAGGTACACAGAATTTTTTGAACGCGGTACAGAATTACCCGCTTTTAAAAGGTATGCCGGCTAATTTGTACAAATGTTTTATGCCCTTGGCTTGGGGCTTGAATAGCGCTCAAGGCGTAACTGGTTTGCTACACCCAGAAGGGCCCTATGACCATCCTAAAGGCGGCGTATTGCGCGAGGTGATGTACGAGCGATTAAGAAAGCATTTCCACTTTATCAATCAAAAAAAATTATTCCCAGAAATTCTTAATTTAATTGCCTATTCGGTCAACATTTACGGGGCGAGGCAAAGTGATCCAACCTTCCATACGATCGCCAACCTTTTCCTCCCTGCCACTGTTGATGGATGCTACGAGCATGATGGAACTGGTCTCCCTGACGGCATCAAAGACGCGGCGGGAATGTGGAACACTACCGGCCATAAAGACCGGATAGTGAACGTAAACCAGTCGAACTTGATCACCTTTGCTAAGCTATATGACGAACCCGGCACGATACCGAAACGCGCATGCCTGCCTGCTTTGCATGCTGGAGCTTTGAGTAGTGTGCTTGACAAAATGGCGTCTTACCCAAGACATTTAGTAGATTTGGGGGATTGCTATTTTTCAACCGAAATGTGGAATGAAACGGCACAGCAGAAAGACGGCACCATCAGTCGCCGCCTTCAGAGCGATGATGGCTTTGCAATAACTCCGGCTGAGTGGGTCATATCGGGGCCGCACTTTTTTCTTGCGAACCCGTTTTGTAAAACTCCTAGAAGAATTTGCAACAATCCAAAAGCGTACGATGCCATCGACTTGCTAACGCTTCCTGATAGCTATCTTCCGCGCACGAACTATCAAATAAAAGTCGATCGCTTTGAATACCTTCAACGCACCCCAAAAGTAGATTTCGGAAAAAAGGAGTCGGGAAGAGCTGTAACCGACTACTTCCGACTTTGTTTTAGAAACATGCTTCAAAGTGCAAGCGAACGTACTATTTATTCAGCATTGATTCCACCCGGGGCAGTGCACGTTCACTCAGTGATTTCGACAGCCTTTGAGCGGGGTGAGGATCTTTTATCAGCGGCTTGTATTTGCCAATCGTTAATTGCTGATTTTTTTATCAAAAGTACCGGGCGCAGCGGTCTTTATTCAATATGGACATCATTGCCATGGATAGAGCCAACGCCAAGATTGGCGAGCCGTATCCTCTCCCTGAATTGCCTCACCACCCCTTATGCTACTCTGTGGGAAGAAGTTTTCGATCTCGCTTCAACTGACCAGCAGTGGAGCCAACCTAACAACCTGCGTTTGCCGCAGGACTTTTGGCAAGAGCTCACCAGTGACTGGACGCGGCATTGTGCTTTGCGCTCGGACTATGCCCGGCGCATGGCCTTGGTGGAAATCGATGTGTTGGTGGCGCAGGCGCTGGGCCTCACACTCGATGAGCTGTTGCTTATTTATCGTGTGCAGTTTCCGGTCATGCAAGGCTACGAGCGCGACACCTGGTATGACATCACCGGGCGCATCGTCTTCACCAACAGCAAAGGCCTGGTCGGCGTCGGCTTGCCCCGCAAAGGCGGGCGCACCACCCCCAAAACCCGCATCACCACCCCCGATGGTAAAACCAATGACGGCAACCACGGCTGGGAAGACTTCTACAAAGACAGTGAGTTCCTTGTCATTGACGGAACTACCGTGGACGTGACCATCAGCGACGACACCCTGCCAGGTGGTCCTCGCCAAGTGACCCGCACCTTTAAAGCCCCGTTCGCCAGGGCTAATCGGGAGGAAGACTATCGGTTGGCCTGGGAATTTTTCTCAAACTCGTTAGTGACTTAACAAAGAGGGGATGCTTTGCCACAAATTACCCTACCAGTGAAGCGTGTTGGTGATCGTTGGGAGTTTCTCTACGGTGGTGATATACCTGTAGTTGATGGGGTACAAGCCAACTTAACGATTTCAACCCACCAAATAACAGATGAGCAGTTTTTAGCAAGAGTTAGTCAAGATATTCGTGTAAAGGTGCTCAATCAAGGTACGCGCTTACTAATTGCATTAGTGGACAAGAATGACAATCAAACCTTAGGAAAAAAATGGCAGGGTGCATTGCCCGTGAGACTGCCACCTGGTACTACCCGGTTGGAAGAGGTATTTTTGGGTGAAAGAAAAGAGCAGAAATCAGCGGAGTTAAACGATGAAGTAGACGCTGATCAGCATGGCGGCTTGTGGTTGCGCATACGAGGGCTGAATAAATCTGAGCTAATCAGCAGCAGCATAGTTTTGCCAGAGGGGCTGCAAGATGACAATGCAATAAGCCTCAATCATGCTTTCACAATACTTTCCAAAAAGTATGAAATCCACAGACTCTCCAACACAGGCAATGTGTATACCCATGTTTTTTACCAAGAAAAAAATGGCCACTGGTACCCATTGTCTGATTTGCGTTCAGGGGTCTTGGATGATGTGGAGCGCAGCTTAATCCGCGAAGTCTGGCGAGAGGTAGAGCAAAAGCTCGGCTGGCGGCCTGTCCCAAATCTTAAAAAATGAAATGCTTCCTTCTCTCCTAGCCCGTGATATCCAAAAAGGTCTTGAGCAGTTCTTGCTCACCGGTTTTGAAGCCTCTGACGCCTTCATGCATGGCGTGGTTCAGCGCTTTGTAGACCAGCCAGCTGGTTGGCTCAAAGGACCATATTTACAAGTTGGTCTGCCTTTTACCCAGGGGTTGGCCGGTAAAAAGTTTTTCAACAATTTTGAAACTGAAAACCCTGGCTACAGCCACCAAGAGGCTGCCTGGAAGCGCCTGTCTACGTTGCACAGTGCAGCCAGCACATTGGTAGCCACCGGAACCGGCAGTGGTAAGACCGAATGTTTTGTATATCCGGTGCTAGACCATTGCGCCCGCATGGCTGCAGACGAACCCGGTATCAAAGCCTTGGTCATCTATCCGATGAACGCATTAGCCAGCGACCAGGCCCGACGCTTTGCCGAGCTGGTGGCCACAGTGCCTGCGTTCAAGAACCTGCGGATTGGCATGTATGTGGGGGGCCACGTTGCTGAATCAGGGGAGGGCAGCCGCATGACGCCTGAAAGTGTCATCACCGACCGTGACACCATGCGCAAAAACCCGCCAGATATTTTGCTGACCAATTACAAAATGCTGGATTACCTGATGCTGCGGCCTAAGGATCGCAGACTATGGGAAAAGAATAGCCCACAAACTCTGCGCTATGTGGTGGTCGACGAGCTGCATACCTTCGACGGCGCACAGGGTACAGACCTCGCAATGTTGCTGCGTCGACTAAAAGCGCGCCTGAAGTCTCCCGCTGATCATCTGATTTACGCGGGTACCTCGGCAACCCTCGGAAACAGTGCAGACACGGCGCCGCTGCGTGAGTACGCGCGGCAAATTTTTGGTGCGCCATTCCCCCAGGATTCCGTTGTCACTGAAAACCGCCAGTCAGTTGGCGCGTTTTTAGAGGATGCCACGGTGGACTACATGTACCAGCAGCCGGAGCGCTTGCGAGAGCGTTTGCGAGACGTCGACATCAACACACCCGATCAGGCGGTAGCTGCTTGGTTTGGTTTGTTCTTTCCTGAAGAGCCCTCGCCGTCAGATGTCAATAGCCTAGAGTGGCGAATCTACCTGGGTACGCTACTCAAAAGTCACCAGTTATTCGTGAACTTGCTCAAGCACCTGAAAGGCGGCGTGGTGGCGTACGCAGAAGTTTTGGAGTTGATGCAAAAGGGCTTGCCCGATAACTCCAAGCCTTTGGTGCGCGAGCTGGTGGATGCCTTGCTGGTCTTGGTGGCTTGGGCACGCATACCAGGCGGCGCTAAGGGGCGGCAATTGGTAAACCTGCGCGTACAGCTATGGCTGCGCGAATTGCGCCGGATGGTAGCCAAACTCTCAAGCAGCGCTGTCAATGTCACTTTGCTTAGCAGTGCCGATGTGTCGGCCAGCCCAGATGGCGTGTACCTGCCATTGGTGCAATGTACTGAGTGCAGAACAACAGGCTGGTTGTCGCGAATGGTGCCTGGTAGCAACAAGCTCTCCACAAAACTTGACGAGATTTACAACACGTGGTTTGCAGGAAGACCTGAATCCACCCGCTTGTATGCCAGTGCCAGCATCAAGCGAGCCCAGGTGGAGGGCCTGACCCAATTCGCTTGCGTGGCGTGTGGCAACTTGCAGCAGGGAAGTGATACGTGCCAGGCTTGCGGTCAGGAAGATATGTTGTCGGTGTTCAAAGTCACCGCACAGAGAAGTTTTTCGATTGGCAATGTGCAGCACACCCGTCACGACAGCAGCTGTCCGGCTTGTGGGCAAAAAGACAGACTGCTGCTTTTGGGTGCACGAAATGCCACACTGGGTGCTCAGGTCGTAGAGCACTCTTGGGCCAGTCCGTTCAACGATGACAAGAAATTAATCGCCTTTTCTGACTCTGTGCAAGACGCGGCGCACCGCGCTGGATTTTTTGGTGCTCGCACCTACCTAAACAATGTGCGCTCTGCCTTGTCCAAAGCGATGGACTCGGTAGCTTCGCCTGCACTTTCATGGACAGAATTTCTCAAGCAAGCAGAACAACTGTTCGAGACCCCTGGCTCTGTGCTGAACATGCCTCCCGAACAACTGGTCTCAGAGTTCATCGGCCCGAATATGACTTGGCTAAATGATTGGTCAGTGGAGCTACTCCAACGGGGCTCATTGCCTACCAACAGCAGACTACCGGAACGGGTAAAGAAGCGATTACTGTGGCAGGCATACAGCGAGATGACTTACCTCAGCCACAGAGGCCGTACCTTAGAGCGAATTGGTAAAGCCACTTTGGCTGTGCCGCTGGCGCGATTGAGGCCCGTGTTACAAACCCTGTTACCTAAGTTCCACGAGCAACTCGGTGCACATGGCTTGGATGAAAGTACCTTGGCGCAATGGTTGTGGGGTGTCTTGGCGCACATGCGCAGCAAGGGTGCGGTGATGCACTCCGAATTGGTGAGTTACGCTGCGGATGGCAATGTGTATGGCTTGCAGAGGTCAGGTGGTCGCAAGGAGTGGATGCCGACCATGGGCGAACGCACGCCACGCCCTGTATTTGTAACGCTTGGTAAACAGCGCGATTTTGAACCCATCAGAAATGCCAACCAACCCACCTGGTACGAGCGCTGGGCAGATGCCACGTTGGGTCGTCAAATGTTGATGAATAAAGACCTGGCGGCTGACTTTTTTTTGGCTGCGGCAGACGCACTGGTTACCGACGGTGTACTTATCAAGACAGAACACTACCAAGGTGCGACGCTCGCTATCAACCCTGATGCCTTACAGCTCACCACGGATGTGATTTTCCTGATCACCCCGCAGGGAACGCGCCGATTGGGTGTTGACAAAGTGGATGCCCAGGCATTGGTAGGCATGCCGTGTCTGGATGCCACTGAAGAGATGTATGAAACAACGGCGACGGCGGGGGGTTGGATCGCCCAGCGGTTCAGTAAGGGTGACTTGAGGCGGGTGATTGCTGCTGAACATACAGGTTTGTTAGAGCGTAAAGAGCGGGAAGACATTGAAGAGCGCTTCAAATCAAAGAATCCAAAGCCTTGGTATGAGAATCTGTTGTCTGCGACTCCCACACTAGAAATGGGCGTGGATATAGGTGACTTGTCTTCGGTGTTGATGTGTTCTGTGCCACCAAACCAGGCTAGTTATTTGCAGCGCATGGGCCGAGCTGGACGGCGGGATGGCAATGCTTTCAGCACCACTTTGGCCGATGGGGCGAGCCCGCATGACCTGTATTTCTTTGACGAGACTATGGAGATGTTGGCCGGTACCGTAGACCCACCTGGCGTATTTTTGAAGGCAGCCGAGGTACTACGCAGGCAGCTGTTTGCATTTTGCATGGACGATTGGGTGGCCGGATTGAAAGCCATTACGGCATTTCCAGACAAGACCTCAGTGGCTCTTGATGCCGTAGAGGGCAAAAACCAAGACCGATTCCCTTACAACTTCCAGACTCATGTGGTAACCAATGAAAGTCGGCTATTTGATGCGTTCATTGGTCTGCTTGGCCAGGATATTGACGCAGCAGTTAGCCTGCGCCTCAAGGACTATATGGAAGGCCAAGGCGAGGTCGATGGCTTGCGTCAAAAACTATTGAAGACTCTGGAAGGGTTGGTCAAAGAAAGGAAAACTTATAAGGATCGAAAAACATATATCGACGGCCTGATTCGCCAAGCGCAGCAGCGTCCGACTGATGAGGCTACAAGAGAGGAAATAGAAAACTACAAACGTGAGCGCGAAAAAATGCTCGCCTTGATTATGGAGATCAACAAGCGAGACTTGTTGGGAACCCTAACGGATGCCGGTTTAATTCCGAACTACGCCTTTCCAGAGGCCGGGGTGGAATTAATGTCCATGCTGTGGCGGAAAAAATCAGATGACGAGGGCGGTGAAGGGCGTTATATAGCCTTGCCAGCGCTGAAATACGAGCGGTCTGCCAGCTCAGCCTTGTCAGAGTTCGCCCCTGAAAACCGTTTCTACGCAAACCAACGACGGGTCGAGGTGGATCAGATCAACATGAGTCTGGCCAGTACCGAGGATTGGAGGTTTTGTCCATCGTGCCACCACATGCAAAACTTGGTCAAAAAAGCCGATGATGAACCGGTGTGCCCACGTTGCCACGACCCTATGTGGGCTGATGGAGCGCAAAAGCGCACCTTGCTTCGGTTCAAACAAGCCATCGCCAACAGCGATGACACCAAAGTACGTATCGACGATACCGCCGATGATCGAGAGCCTAAGTTTTATGTCCGTCAGCTCATGGCGGATTTTGAATCCCAAGATATTCGCGAGGCGTGGCAGATCAAAGCTGGCGGACTGCCATTCGGTTTTGAATTTGTCTCTAAAGTCACTTTCAGGGACGTGAACTTTGGTGAACTGTCCAAACCGGGCGAATCATTCAAGGTGGCCGACAAAGAAAATTCTCGCCCCGGTTTTCAGTTGTGTCGACATTGCGGCAAGGTACAAAAGCCACCTAAAAACAGAAACGACCCCCCCGGCCAGTTACACATCTTTGACTGCATCAAAAGAGATGACGAGAAGCCGGAAAACCTTCTCGATTGCCTGTACCTATACCGAGAGTTCGAATCTGAAGCTCTGCGAATCTTGGTGCCGTACACCCGCACCGGGGTGGATGACCAAGTTATTCAGTCATTTATGGCTGCATTGCAATTAGGTTTGAAAAAGCGATTCGGCGGAAAAGTAGACCACCTGAGGGTGGTGTTGCAAGATGAGCCGGGCAAAGACGGCGGGCCTCGCAAGTTCTTTGTCATGCTTTATGACTCTGTACCAGGTGGTACAGGATATTTACATCAGTTGTTGGCGATGGACGCAACCACCTTGGCTGATGTCTTGCGCATGGCGCTTGAAACGGTGACACGATGCAGTTGCAATCAAGATCCAGACAAAGATGGTTGTTACAGGTGCGTTTATCAATACCGATTGGGCCGGGACATGTTGCAGGTCTCGAGGGACCGAGCCAAAGAGGTTTTGTTAGAGCTCGTGGAGTCTTTAGATCAGCTTGAGCGCGTTAAAACCATATCTGACATTTTCATTAATCCTGAATTCGATTCAGTGCTGGAGAGTCGATTCATCGAATCGCTTAAGCGCATGAGTGGAGTGGGCGGATTGCCACCGGTAAAGCTGCTCCAGGACATTGTGAATGGAAAATCCGGGTTCATGCTGGATTTGGCTGGCCAACGGTATCGCATAGAGCCGCAGCGCAATTTGAATGCATCTGATGGTGTCTCGGTGGCCTCGAAGCCTGATTTCATGATTTGGCCGTGGGCTGGTGGTGGGACTCGCAAGCCCATCGCTGTCTTTTGTGACGGGTGGGAGCATCATCAGCACAGCATGCGCGAAGATGCGCTCAAGCGAAACGCCTTGGTAGCGAGTGGGCGTTTTTGGATTTGGTCCGTCACCCATGACGACGTTACCAAAGCACTTGCAGGCGACCCCGCCACTGATTTAGAGTCCCCTTTGGTGGCAATGACCCTGCATACCGGAGAGACAGCGACAGCAGTTTTGCCAAGAGCACAGCAAGGGGCTTACACCCAAAATGCGGTGGCGCAACTGCTTCGATTTTTAGCAACCGCGATCTCCCCTAATGAAGACCCGGCAGCCAATCAACTTCAAAGAAATGCAATGTGGTTGAACTTCTTGATGATTCCGTCCAATGAACAAGAAAAGAAATGGGTCAATACTGGAATGAGTGCATGGTTGTCACAGCTCCCAGAGGCTATGCATGCACCTGGCAGCAGCCATGCGCCTTGCCTCTCTAAAAATGATATCCAACCAATAGTCTTGGCGTGGTGGCCTTTGTCGTACTTGCAGTCGCACAATGGTCAGCAGAACTCCCCGGGTTTGGTATTGATTGACGATTCGAACAGTACCGATAACAAGTCGCTTCGCTTGAACTGGCGTAGATGGCTTCAACTGTTCAACACACTACAAACCCTGAGCGGTTTTCGCATGGCCAGTTTGTCTGGGTTGCAAGCCAAAGACTTGGATTCTTTGCACGATGTCGTTACCGGAAGCGCGGCAGCCACATCTGCTCAGCCAGATCAGGTGGCCTTGGGACAAGAATGGCAAGATGTTATTTCTCAAAGTATCTCTTCTCTCACTTTGGGATTGAAGGTGCTGGCTGACGCGCAATTGACGCCGCCAATCGTGGGGTATGAGATAGCTGATGCGAGAGGACAGGTGGTAGCTGACTCGGAGTTGGCTTGGCCAACGAAGCAATTGGTGATTTTGCGAGACGACCAAGATGACTTAACTTCGATATGGGAAGCAGCAGGCTGGCATATTGAATTGTTGGATCCAGATGGTTTACACATTCGAGCTCAAGATTGGCACGGCGTAGTGCTTGCTAGGCTTTCCAGTTAAAAGATCAGAGAGAACTCAATATGAGCCTTAAACCTAAGGTCGCACTTTCACAAGATTTCTTGTTGCAACTCCCGAAGTTGCCCAGCAATGTGCAAGCAAAGGTTATGAAGTGGGCCTTTCTGTTCCAAACTGATCCTAAAAGCCCCAGCATCAATTACGAGAAAATTCATGCTGCGGCTGAGTCCAACCTTAAGTCGGTTCGGATTGACCAGGATTGGCGTGGCATCGTTTTCAAGCCCGATGTGGGCGATGTCTATGTGCTGCTGCACGTGGATCGCCATGATCCAGCTTACCGTTGGGCCGAGCGGCGAAAGTTGGCCATTAACCCTGTGACTGGGGCAATGCAAATGGTGGTTGTGCAAGAGATTGCAGCACCAACTGTAGATGCCGCCGTTCTAGAGATATCAAAGCCTACAAAACCAGTTTCTTTGTTTGAAGGATATTCGGATCGTGATTTGATGAGCGTAGGTGTCCCGGAACAAATGATCGCGTCCGTGCGCACGATTGGTTCAGACATCGAGTTAGATGGCATGCAAACGATCTTGCCTGTTGAAGCATATGAAGGTTTATTTCTGCTCGCTGCGGGCGACTCAGTTGCTCAGGTGCTATCGGCACGCGAAACCAGAGTTGATCTAAAAATCAATACGGAAGATTTCGCCGCAGCGCTGGAAAAGCCAGAGTCCTTGTCAAGGTTCGTTGTTGTGCAAGATGATCAAGCAATGCAAGCGATCATGAACGCACCGTTGGCGCAATGGCGCATCTTTTTGCATCCAACCCAACACAAGCTGGCTATCGGGGACCGTAGCGGCCCTGTGCGTGTTTTAGGGGGGGCGGGGACCGGTAAGACGGTGCTTGCAATGCATCGGGCTAAGTGGCTGGCAGAGCACAAAACTAAGCCTGGCCAGAAGGTGTTGATGACCACTTTCACTAAGAACCTAGCGTTGGATATTGAGGACAACCTGAAGTCCATGTGTAGCAAGGACACCATGGGCAAGATCGAAGTCCGCAACCTGGATGCCTGGGTACACGCCTATATGCGCTCACATAAGCTGGAACACCGTATCGTCTACGGTAGAAGCTCTGATGCAGCAGCTCAGGCGTGGCAATCTGCATTGGCTACCAAGGACGGTAGCCTTGGCTTAACGGATGATTTTTATGAGCAGGAACTAGAGCAAGTGGTTTTAGCGCAAGGCTTAACAACGTTGGATGAATACCGGACGGCGAGACGAACTGGCCGTGGCGTCGTCCTCAGCCGCGCTAAACGTGACATGGTGTGGCCTGTATTTGAGGAATACCGTGGTCAGTTGGCATCCCGTAAATTGAAAGAGGTCGACGATGCCTACCGAGAGGTAGCTGCATTTTTAACCAAAGAGCTCGAAGCCGGTAAAAAAATGCCCGCCTACAGTGCCGTTGTAGTGGATGAAACGCAAGACCTAGGGCCACAGGCATTGAAGCTGCTTCGAGCCATCATGCCCCTTGAAAAGAATGATTTATTTTTCGTAGGCGATGGTCATCAACGCATCTACTCACGAAACCGCGCGGCTATGAGTAAGTGCGGAATAGATATCCGCGGTCGATCGAGAAAGTTGTATTTAAATTACCGTACCACCGACGAAATTCGCAAACAAGCCGTGGCATTACTGGAAGGCTGTGAAATTGACGATCTGGACGGTGGGCATGATGAAACAAAGCGCTACAAATCACTTTCGCATGGCCCCAAACCTCAAGTTCTGACCTTTAAAGGTATCGAGCAGGGGACTGACAAAGCGCTCGAGTTGAGCCGCAACTGGATAGAAAATGGAGGCGACCAAGGCCCACCTTCTGTTTGCATAATTGCGTATTCCAAAGATGTAAGAGATTCGGCTGCCAAGGCATTTTCCAAGTCCGGGTTGAAAACCGCTGTTATCGATGAAACTCACAACCTCAACAATGACCAGGCGACGGTTTACTTTTCGACCATGCATCGCGCCAAAGGTCTAGAGTTTGATCAAGTGATAGTTATTGGGCCGTCAGAGTATTTGGGCGATCCGTCTGAAACGGACAGTAAGCGAAAGTTGCTATATGTGGCAATGACACGAGCTAAAAAGGATGCCGCATTGATATTAATTTAAAGGATGTAGTAGGTTTAAGGCCATCAAACTAAAAAGCTGAAGAGTTTTGACTACAGATCGTACATCGAATTATGAGCGTTAATATTATTTTCACTACTTTGCCCGGACTAGGCATAACAGAGACCAAGGTTCTGGTTTATATTGTTAAAGAGTTTTCTAGAATTAATGCATTAAAAAGTGATTCGGTAGCATCAAAAGTTCAAGACCTGGCAACTAATCATGTGACGAAACACATTGGAAAGCCTCACTCGGAGACAATGAAGATTATTAATCGGTTGCGAAGCTACGGTCATGTAAGGCTTGTAGAACGACAGTCCGCTGGTTACTATGGAAACGGCTATGACGGACAACTGTATGGTGCGTTAATCCCAACAGAATCAGCCATGAAACTTGTTGCTCAATATTTCAGCCTATCTTGAATTTTGTGTAGGAGGCAATATGGTTGCTGAGATTGTGAAGTATCTCTCTAATGGGGTAGTGGCTGTTAATGAAGTATTCTTTTCGGCTTTGCAGGCGCGTTAGTAGCTGCATAGAAGGAATCCGGTCAAATTTCCCCTTGGGCCCACGCTCGTCGAATCACCGCAGGTACGGACCTGGTGAACTGACCGAGTTCGGTTGGCCGCTTAAACCAACTCCACAGCAGCCCGCAACTGCGCAGGACTGCTGTAAAGATAAGCGGCGGTTGTAGCAATATTCCTGTGCCCAGCCAAGGTCTTCAAAATGTGTATCGCAGTGCCCTTGTTGGCCAGCGAGGTTAAAAACGTCCTGCGCCCACTGTGGCTGCTGGCACCATCAAGCCCCGCACCAGCATAAAGCAGCGCAAAGGTCTGCGCCATGCTGTTGGCGCTAAAGCCGTGCTTGATGCTCTTCTGGCTGGCAAAGAACGGATAGCTGCGATCCAAACAGCGCGCAGTCCCTGCGTACTTCTGCAACTCCTCCCGCAACCGCATGTTGACAAAAACAGTGCGGGGATGACGACCTTTGGTCATATCGGGCAGCAGTCGGATTTCATCCTTGACCACGCCGTCTGCCGTGACCACATCGCTCCAGCGCAGGCAAGCGACTTCGCCAATTCTCAATCCCGCCCAGTGGGTCAGCAGCATCATGCAGCGGTTGCGAGCTGCGTACTTGCGTGTGTCAATGTGTGCCAGCAGACGCTCAAGTTCTGCTGCGCTAAGGGTTCGGGCTTGGGCCATGTGCGTTGTCCTTTTAATAGTGTGTTTGCTTTAGTTGCATTGTGTTTTCACATATTTATCTGGACAACCGGTAACCCGCCAAATTACCTGGACTTTGGGCTGATTTCGCCCCAAGAAAAGTGTGTTTGTGGATAACTTTTTTGCTGATTTTTTCTTCAATGAAATCAATAGGTTCACACCGGAATCATGGAAA
>Ga0164294_10001867_pt1 | contig 19260 bp, 22 predicted proteins | sample GEODES005metaG_FD_111479 | JGI IMG/M metagenome (GOLD analysis project Ga0164294, IMG submission 111479) | Oligotrophic lake water microbial communities from Sparkling Lake, Wisconsin, USA - GEODES005 metaG | ecosystem: Environmental > Aquatic > Freshwater > Lake | place: USA: Sparkling Lake...
TCGGGCGCCGCCTATCGTGAAGAGCTCGGTCGGGTCCTGCGTGATGAGGCGCTCGCTCGGGACCCAGACGCGACCGCGCTTCGCTTCGACGCGGACTTCGACCGCCGCGTCATCGAAGGGGACCTACAGCGGGATGTCCGCGCGTGGCCGGCGCGTTGCGTCTTGGAGACCTGGCACCCCGGCAACTTTGGGTACGCACGCGTCAGAAGCCCCGAAGTCGCAGCTCTGTTTGAGAGCTCTGCGCGTCGTCACGCCCTCGCTCTGACCGCCCAAGGCTTGGTCGTACAGCCACTCACGGCGCACCGCGAGGTGCTGCGCGCGAGGCTCGGTGAGCCCGGTGGCACCGAAGATGAGCGCCTAGACTTCTTCCGACTCGTCGCCGATGAGGGCGTACAGGTCGCACGCAGCTGGGGCCTCCGCGTGCTGCCGGCGCTCGACACCAGCGATGAGTGCCCCGAGAGCATCGCGCTTCGGATTCTCGAGCGGACCGAATGTGACAAGCCACGTCGAGAATCTCGTCCGGTTCTGTCGAGACGCAGCGTCCCACATGCGAGCGCTTCATCACACAGTCCTCAACCAGCCGCTTCGGAGGCCCACAATGTTCGATAACTCCCCCCCTCGCAAGCAGGACGACGATAGCGGCCTGACCACGCTCCTCGTCGTCGGCGGCGCGTGCGTGGCGGCCTACTACGCCGCCAAGGTCTTCATCCCCGAGCACGCCCACTACGAGGATGACACATACCACGTTTTCGGCATCCCCATTGCGGGCAAGCGCAGCGTCCTCGTCGACTGGCTGAACTGACCCCCCTCTGACCCGGAGCAAAACACATGCGTAACCATTCCTCAAACTCGGGCCATCGCTTCGTCGAATCGGTTGTCTCGACCGCAGCGGGCTGCGCGGCCGCCACAGGCGCCGGCGCCGTGGCCTCGGGTATCGCCTATGGCGGCCTGAGTGGCGCGGTCATCAAGGCCGGCGTCATGGTCGGCGTGTGTAATCCACCCCTCGCAGTGGCCGTGGTTCCGGTGCTCGCATCTGCGGCTGCGATCTCCGTCGTGCGCGGCTTCTTCAACCGTTCGTAAAGGAGACACACCGATGCCTACCCCACACGGATGCTTCCACGGGCCCCACAAAGATCCACTAGACCCTTGGAACCTGCTCAAGTTGCTGCTCCCGTGGCCCTGGCGCCAGTTGCTCTAGAACCTCTCCACCGATCCGGAGTCAAAGTCATGCGTCACCGTTCATCCACCCCTGCCGGGAGAGTCACCCGGTCCATTGTTCGCTCGGTCGTCACCCAAAAGGTCTCAGGGGCGGCGTCTGCTGCCGCATTGGCGGGCGCTTCAAGCATCGCTTACGCAGGTGTCGGCGGCACCGTCCTGCAAGCGGGAGTCGCGCTCGGCGTCTGCAGCGCGCCTCTCATCGTCACTGCAGCGCCTGTCGTGGCGTCCGCGCTCGCAGTTGCCGCGGTCGGCCGGCTTTTCGATGCTTGGTGACTCGAGAGCTCACGGGCACCTCGCGAGCATCGCGCACGACGACGACGGTCTTCACTCCCGTTGTCAAGGAGACACCTCGATGCCGACCCCTCAAGGCGTCCACCCGCCGCGCCGCACCTCCACTCGACCAACCAGGGAGCCCATCCATGTCTCTCTTCGACTCCGAAACTCGCACGCACATCTTCTACCTGCGCATCGCGCTACGCGCTCTGCGCGCCATCCTGCACAGCCGGCATTGACTGCACCCACAGGTGACGCTGCGGCGGGTTGACCCGCTCGCGGCAGGGTCGCACTCTACGGCCTATGGAACGCCTGAACCACCTGCCGCGCTGGATCGCCGAGCCGTGGCACGACGCCGAAGAGACCGACGACCCCGTTGGACAAACGAAGAAGTGGCTCGAGGTCGCCGAGGCGATCCTTGAAAGACTCGCCGTCGGCGCCGTCACCCACACGCTCAAGCTCTCCGGAGAGAACGCGCGCCGAGCGCAGCGACGCGTAGCGGGCAAGCTCGCGCAGCTCAGGGACCGCCGCGCCAGCTTTGGGGACTGGGTTGAGCTACTCGCCGCCGCAGAGAAAGGCCCGCCCGAGCTGCACGCGGCGGTGCTCGGCGTCCGCAAGGTGCCCCCGTTTGGCCGGCACACCGCGTGCGCGCGAGCCACAGGCCTGGTCACAGATGACGAGCCTGCGGAGACGTCGCTCCTGACGTTCTTCGGCCGGCTGGCCCTCGCGCGCAACAGCTTCGCCCACGGACATGCCAGCCGAGACCACTGTGAGGCCTTGGCGGATGCCCTCCGCGACGCCCTCGACGAGGTCGTCGCGGCCGTCCCCCACCTGAGCGGCGAGGACGTCTGCTCCGTCGATCGCATCCAGTTCGAGGCGGGGCAAGCGGTCGTCGACCTCTACCCCGAGCGCGGCACGGGTCGTCCGCGACGCGCGCAGTGGCGAACGACCAACACCGTCCTCGTCTCCGCGTGGTCCGAGAGCACGCACGTGCTCTGGCGCGGAGACGAGCACACGCCCGTCCATGTCCCGCGCTGGCTCCTCCATCGCAACGAGAGCGAACGCCTCCTCCCGTGGCAGGGCGGCGCGCGCAACGATGACGCCTTCTATTATGTCGACCGCGCCGAAGAGGCGGGCGCGCACTCTCAAGTCAAACTTGATGACCCAGAGCTGAGGCGCGACTTCGAGGAGGTCCTTGAGCGCCTTGGTTACGACGCCACTGCCGAGTCCCCCGCCGCCCGGGACGCGCTGGTCGACGCCGAAGAGGCGGACGCGCACTCGAACTACCGCCTCGCGGTGAACATCGCGCTCTGCAACGATGGTCGGATCGACGCAGCGGAGAGGGCGCAGCTCCGGCAATTGGCGTCTCGATTGCGGATCACGGAGGCAGACGTCGAACGGATTGAGCGCGAGGCCATGAGTGATGCTGAACGCTCTACATCGCCCGCACCCGCCCCGCCGATTGAGCTCCCCGACGTGGTCCCGGCGCCCACGCCGCCCGTCGTCGCACCGCGGCGCGCGCCGCCCGTCGTCGCGCCGCCCGTCGTCGCGCCGCCGCCGATGCCCGCTCGGCCGCGACGCGCTCGCCGAGTCGTCGGCCTGCTCGTCGCGCTCCTCGTCTTGGGCGGCGGCGTGCTCCTTGTGTCCAAGCGCGAACAATTGGCCGCGCTCATCGGCGCATCGGCGGTCGTCAGCGCTGCGTCGCGCCCTCCTCTAGACTGGGTCGACGTCCCCGCGTCGCCGGGGGTCGCAGCCTTCGCCGTCACGCGAACAGAGGTCACCGTGGCGCAGTACGCCGCCTGCGTGGCCGCCGGGGCCTGCGCCGCGCCGCACTGGGACGACGAGCAGTGCGTCTTTGAGGACCGACGCGGGAAGCGGAGTAAGGGCGCGATCCCTGGGCGGATTCGAGGCGAAGACCAGCCCGTGACCTGCATCGACTTCAGCGCGGTCAACCAGTTCGCCGCGTGGGTCGGCGGGCGCTTGCCCACGCTGGCGGAGTGGCAGGTCCTCGGCTGGGACGCTAAGCAAAACGACCCCACCCGCGCGGCCACGGCCGATTCCTGCGCCGAGGCCAACATCAAGGACGAGCGGGGGGCCGGCTGCGGGAGCTATGGCCCCCACAGCGTGTGCGCCAGCGGTCGACGCGGCTCGCTCGGCCTCTGCGACATCTTCGGTAATGTCTTCGAGTGGGTGGCGCCTGGTCCCGCCGACCTCACGAGCAGCGCGATCTTCGGCGGCGGCTGGACCGCAGACGGGGGCTACACGCGCCTTCTGGCTCCGGAGGCGACCCGCGACTTCAAGGTCGGCTCCGGCGACTTCGCTGTCCCCGGCGCAGGGCTGGGTTTTCGGCTCGCGCGCGCTCTCTAGACACGCTCGAGGGCGCCTCATGCACCACACCCGGATGCTCGCCGCGCGCCTCCCGGACTAGGCGCACAGCCCGCTCACCGACCTCAAACGTTTGGGGTCTCCGGAAAAGCCGGGCGGTTCAGCTCCGTGTGGTTCACATCGCTTCAGACGCAGGCGCGCCGACAAGGCGGACACCGTGCGCGCTCTTTTCAACACCGCGCGAAATCTGCGCAGAAACTGGCGCTGACCTGTCCGTCTTCCCGGGGGGCGCCCGTCTTCCCGACGGAACAGCCGCCGGAGACACAACGACCATGAGCTTCTTCAACGCGCACAGAGTCACTCCCGCCACCCAGGCACCTCAACCGGCCTCGGAGAACACGAGCCCATTCGATGTCAAGACGCCGAAGATCGCCCTCGAGGACATCATCTTATCCGAGGTCGCGGCGCGGTCGATGGCGGGGGCGCTCGCCCGCATCGCCCATCACGAGCATGTCTTCGAGCGCTGGGGGCTCGGGGCGGTCGCTCCAAGTCAGCGCCGGCTGGTGATCAACCTGAGCGGCCCCCCTGGAACCGGCAAGACGATGTGCGCTGAGGGCATCGCGCACCGCTTGGGTCGACGCCTGCTGACCGTGAGCTACGCGGAGCTCGAGTCGAAGTATGTCGGTGATACGCCCAAGAACATCCGGAGCGTCTTTGAGCACGCGCGAGCGGCCGGCGCCGTCGTCTTCTTCGACGAGGCCGACTCGATCTTGGGTCGGCGCATGACGAGCGTTACGCAGTCCGCGGACCACAGCGTCAACGTGAGCCGAGCGACCATGCTCACCGAGCTCGAGCGCTTCGAGGGCGTGGTCGTCTTCGCGACGAACTTGATGCGCAACTACGACGAGGCCTTCGCGAGACGAATCCTCACCCACATTGAGTTCACGCTGCCGGACCTAGATGCCCGTCGTCGCTTGGCGGCGCGCTTCCTGGTTGATCCCCTGCCGCGCGACCTCAACGTTACCGCTGCGTGGTTCGCCGAGACGAGCGAGGGGCTGTCCGGGGCCGAGATGATGCAGGCGCTCCTCACGGCCGCATTCGGCGTCGCGTCGCGAAGCGGGCTCGGCCTGACGCGCGCAGACCTCGTTGCGGCGGTCAGCGAGCGCCGGCTCATCCGCGAGGGCATCGCTCCGATCGGCCGCGTCAGCGAGGAGCTCGTCGACGTTCGTCAGGACGCCTCGACGGCCTCCACGTGAACCCGGTCCATGTCCAAGGTCGCAAAGGTGACTACGCACACGTCCGGGTTGACCTCCGCGACCTTCCCAATCCACTCAACGCACGCGCCACACGGGCCGAGTCGAGCAGCGCTCCCTTCCTTGAGCGCCAAGACCGCGACCGCGGCGATCTCTCTGCGCTTCAGGTCGGGAAACTGAGCCAACGCGGAGCCAATCGCGTTGCGCTCGGCGCAGAGCGTCCCCGTCGGCAGCGAGACCTCGAGGTTGACGCCGCGGATCGCGTGCAGCGCCTCGCCCCGCTTCACGATCACGACGGCGAGGACCTCCTTGGTGCCCTTCCGAAACCAAAAATGTTCGTCGTGGCGCGAGGTTTCAGGACTGGGGCGTCGCGGCCGCGCAGCCTCGAAATCTTGTCTCCAGCGCCTCATCTCATCGACCGCGCGTCGAACGGGCGCGCTGAGTCGTGGGTCATTGGCGTCGAACTCGGGAACCTGTCGGAGCTTGTCGAAGTCGAGGACCTCGCACGAGGGGGGCTCATCGTTGTCGGCCCCATGCCAACGCTTCGCGGCCGCATAGTTAATCAGGCTCGGCTTGAACGCGACCAAGCCGTGCTGAATGCCGCCGATCACCGGCAGGGGGCCGGTGTTCAGCGACAAGTAGACCTGAAACTGGGCGCCCCAAGGCTTGTCTATGTCCGTCCAGCTCTCCAGCCGCTGAGCCGCGAGAATCTCCGAGACCTCCCGAACCAAGGCCGGGACGCCCGTGAAGTCGTGGGGCGTCATCGTCACCCAGGGCAGGGGGGGCCTCACGTGAAGGCGCCGATCAGGCGGGAAACGCCTCAGGGTCTCGACGAGCGCGTCCCCGATGCTGTGCGTCGCCTTGCCGCGGTCCGGGTGCTTCTCCGTCGGTCCGCTCGTCAACACTTGCAGGACGATCGTGTCCTCGGGAGAAGCGGCGCTGATGACGCTGCGAAGGGCAGCCGAGATGATGGGGAAACGAAGCCCGACCACTTCAAGAGGCTCGTCGAGCGACGCCGGCAGACTCGGCCGAAACTCGAGGCGACCGAGCTGCCTCGCGCTTGTCCCCAGCTTCGGTGGCGGGTCGAAGCGTACCCCCGTGGGGCTCGCTTCGACTTGAAAGCCGCTCTCGTGCGCTATCCACTCGGACCAATCCTTCCCGAGCGAGTACGTGGCGAAGTTCTGGTGGAGCGCGACGTACTCGGCCTCGTCCGACCGCAGGTCCAGATAGACCTCGTGGTGCCCGACGAGGTGGACGATGAAGTGGGTCTTCGAGGGGCGCTGAACTTCGTTCATGCGCGGAACATACCGCAGCGGCACTCGGCGCGGGAATTTGCAGAATTCATGTCCGCTTCTCACGGGCCAGCTCGTCTTTTGGGCAGCACACGAAGAAAACATCAAAACCCCGGTCGCGGGTAAGACAGGAGCGAATCATGAGTCGAAGTCATCGAAGTCCGGCGCGCGCGGTGCTTGAGACCGCAGGGCAAGTCGCAGTGAGCACCGCGGCAACCGCCGCCGCATCGACCGTGGCATACGCAGGCTTCGGGGGCACGCTCCTGCAGGCAGGCGTCGCGCTGGGCGTGTGCTCGCCGCCGCTGCTCATGGTCGCGGCCCCGATCGTCGCGGGCCTCGCTTACCGGTCCATCGTGGCCCGCATCTAAAAAGAAGGAGGTCGTGATGTTTTTCGATGATCCCCCCCCACCTCGCAACGACGACGACTCGGTCGGGACAGCCCTGCTCATCGGCCTCGGGTGCGTCGCGGTCTACTGCGTCGCGAAGACCCTGGTCCCCGACCAGGTTCACTACGAGGATGACTCGATCCACATCTTCGGGGTCCCGGTGGCGGGCAAGAAGAGCGTAATCGTCGACTGGTTGAGCTGAACAGGAGGCAAGACACATCATGTCCGTCCATCCAGACTTCGAAAGAAAAATGACTTGGGATGCCCTGACCGCCGCGCTGCGCGCGCTCTTTCCCGGCGGGCCAACTGACGCGGAGCGGGCGAACAAGCGCGCCATCTACGACTTCGCCGCGGCGCAGCTCGCGCAGGCGACGGGTCGGGATGAAGCGACCGCGGCAGCCTGGCTCAAGGCCAGGCTCGGTGAGGGGGACCTCGACGAGCCCGACCTGCCTGCACCTCGGCCGCCGTCGCCGCAGGCAAGCGCGAGCTTTGAGACCACGCTCCACAGCCTCGAGGTGTCCTATCGCCCAGCCGACCCCACGCGGACCTGCGGAGACTGGGACAGGGCCATTACGGTGACGCTCCGCCCGAGTCATGGCGAGCAAGGCCTCCGGCGTCGCGTCGTCGACGCGCTCGACTGGTCTGAGCTCCCGAGCGATGTCCGCAAGGCCGCGCTATCGGAGCGGGCCCCCTCGGTTGATTTTCAGCTCATCACACCCAGCAACCCTCGCTGAATCAGGAGTCATCACATGCCACTTCCGCTCATCCTCCTCCTCTTGGGCGCCGGCGCCGCGACGGCCACCTTGCTTTACTGTTGGAGTGACGTCTGTGAGTGGTTCGCGAACCACGTGAACCCATGGCTCAAGACGCACGTCCCCCAGCTGCAGCCTTTCCTGGAGCGCGCGTTCATGTACATCGACGAACACGTGGCGTCGCCCCTGCGCAAGCTGGCCATCGACGCGTGGCGCAAGGTTCGGCCTCACCTCCTGCAAGCCGTCGTCGAGTTTGAAAAGCGACACGACAACGTCTGGGTGCGTCGCATCACATCTCTGGTGAAGCGTCACCTGCAGGACCGGCAGGCGGTCCGTCGGGTCGAAGAGGTCATCGTCGACTGGTCGAGCCTGCCTCAGGACGTGCGCGACCGTCATGTGAGGGGACAGGCCCAGTCGAGAACCGACATCGTCTCGCTCCGTGACAAGGAGATGGATAAGCTCGTCCTGATGACCTAAGCTTCCAGCTTGGGCACATCAGGAGGGCAGCGATGAGCACAGGTGGAAAGCCCCAGCGTTGGGTGGTCGAGCCGACCGAGCAAGGCTTGGTCCTCACGGATGCTCAGGGCGTAAGGCGAGACGTCTTCGTCGAGGCGAATGGCGCGGACGACGCCGCGCGCGCTGTTGTTGAGTCGCTCGGCGCGGACGCCGCGCCCGCTTCATGGCTGATCAGCACGCCGGCCGTCGCCGCGGCGTTTCAGCTCGGGCGGCTCCTCGGCGCGAGCGGTCGTGCGGTCACCCTCGAGTCGTCGCTGCATGTGACCGTCGAGGCGTCGGTTGCGATCGAGGCGGCGACTGCGCCCGAGGCGCAGGTTGTGACCGAGGCGCAGGGCGCGATCGAGGTGCCGGCCGCGAACGAGGCGCCGGCTGCGCCCGAGACCCCGGCCGCGCCCGAGGCGCCGGTCCTGCCCGCGCCGCTGAGCGAGCGGGCGCTCCGCCACCTCGAGGTGGTCGCGGCGCGCGAAGCCGAGCCGCCCTCCCCGGTGAAGATCACACCGCGACGGTCGATGCGGGTCCCCGACTTGGACCCGTCGACCACTTGGCGAATCTACATCGACGAGACGGGCGAGTTTCGTTCCGGTGGTCGCCTCGGCCGAGTCGTCGCGATCGTGGTCGGCGAGCGCGCGGTGCTCAGGGAGCTCCCGAACAACTGGCACTCGAGCGAGCGCCTGAACGCCGACCTTGATCGAGCCCTGCAAGGCTTGCTTGAGTCTCAGCAGGTCGGCATCTTCGGCCTGACGGAGGCCGCGGGCAGCCAGAACATCGGGGACCCATGGGAGGCCACGGTGCTCGAGACACTCGCGTGGACCCTCCGCAACCTGCCCCGCGCCGGTCACGGTGCGCCCCAGGTCGACGTTCAAATCGAGTCGCGGGCGTTTCAGGGATACGACGCCGCGAATGAGCGCGAGTGGTTCTTCATGCTGCAGGCGCTCCAGCGCGATCTGCCGCCGATGTGCCTGTCGGTCAGAGTCGCGAAAAAGTGGGAGCAAGACCGCTTGCACCCTTATGCCGACGTCGTCGCCCATACATGGAACGCGGGGAGCTACGAAGCGAAGCAGCGACTCCACGCCTCGGGCCTCTTGAACGACTGCTTGATCAACGGGGACGCCCGCGTCTTCAAGGCGGGCTGGGTCGAGCTCAACCAGACCGGCCGCCTCGCCGCGAGGACGTGGCGGGACACGCTCAGGGACCTCGGCGCGGACTTTGCCCCGCTCCGGCGCTTGGGCCTCACCTGTCGCGGGGATGTGGCGCTCTGGCGGTCTTACCTGCAGGCGAGCGTCGAGCACATGCAGAGTAAGGCCGTGCACCTTGGACGCCTCGGCCGTGAGATCGGCTGGTTGATGGAGTTCGCGCCCGCCGAAGCGGGGCCGCTCCCACGCCAGCTTGAGCTCGTCTGGCTCACTGCCCGGGTCGAGGCGGCCAACCACCGCGGTCAGGTCGACTCGGGCGATGAAGCTCGGCTGAGCGAGCTGGCGGCGAGCCTCTTTGATGAGGTCCCGCAGCTCGTCTGTCAGGCGGACCTGGACCTGGCCGTGCGCGCGACCAATCGCTTCGACTTCGAGGGCGCGTCGGCTCGGCTGGCGCGTTGGGCGAGCGTGCCCGCCGCGATCCCCGGGCTGCAGTGGTGGGGACGCACGCAGAGCGCGTCGGGGCAGATCGCGGCATTCATGGGCGACTTCGAGCTGGCCGAGATCTTCTTTCGTGACGCCTTAAATGCCTTCTCACTGCTCTCAGATGCGGTCGAGGGAGAGCGGGAGTCTCAGCAAACCCGAGCATACCGAGCCATCGCGTGCATGGACGACCCGAATGCGACCCTCGAGCAAGTCCGTGAGCGGGTGGGCGAGGTCGCGTCGCTGGGCATCGCCGAGCTCCGCGCCTTGTCCGCCGATGCCACGGTCGAGCGCCAGTACGCGCACCACGTCGTCGTCCGCTACCTCGTCGCCCACGGTACTCCGGCGGAGAAGTCGGCCTATCTCGCCCAGCGGCATCGCTGGTCGAACGGCCCGAAGCGGGATCATCATCCATGGCAGCTGATCTCCGCCTATCGCGCCTGCCTCCTCGCTGCCCAGGGCGCTGCGGTGCCCGCGGACCAGTGGTCCGCAGCCCTGCAGATTGCCTTCGGCGCCGACCAAGGGCCGACCGTTGCGTTCATCGGGTGCGTGCTCGAGAGCGCAGCCCGCCTCGGTGGGTACTCGCCGAGCGAGGATTCGAGCGCCATTACGACCCGCACCCGCGAGCAGCTCCCCGCGGCGCCCTGGGAGAAGCTGGAGCAGGCGATACAGACCTGCCGGGACCCCTTTGGGCTGATGAAGGCCGTCCTGCCCTTCAACTTCAGGTAGACTCCGCGTCGTCATGCTGCACACGCGGGCGCTCGCCGAACAGCTCTACTTCTGCGACCTGCGGTTCACGCTTACGCCGCTCGAGCCCTGTGAGCTCCCGTCGGACCTCGGCTCAACGCTCCGAGGGGCGCTCGGTCACGCGCTGCGCGACACAGCCTGTCCGCGGGCGTGCCCGCTGCCGAGCCTCACGGCGCCTTGGGACTGCACCCACCGAGCCCTCTGCGCCTACTCGGACTGGTTCGAGCCCGTCCCCCGGCCGCCGGACTCGCCGAGCGCGGGCCCCTTGGCGGATGTGCCGCGCGGCTTTGTCCTTCGACCGGCGCCCAACCGAAGCCGCATCTACACTCCCGAGCAGCCGCTCCGCTTCACCCTACGCCTCTTCGGTCGGCTGGTCACCGAGGCCCCGCGCGTCGTTACGGCGGTGGCTCGGATGGCGCTGGTCGGCTTGGGCGCCGCATCGCCCACGAGCGCGGACGCGGCGGCCTGGCAAAGGCTCCGTGCGGCGGGGGCGCGCATCCCGCCTCGCTCGGCGCATCGGCCGCTCCTCGAGCGCCTGCGGCTCCACGACGCCGGGCGCGCAGAGTTCGCGCTGACTCAGGTCGAAGACACGGCTGGCCGTGTTCTGTGGACGCCGAGCGACGCCGCGCTGCGCGCGCCCGAGACCGCGTGGGTCTTGCCGCGCGCCTTCGTGCCCGAGAGTCTGGACACCATCGACGTCATCTTGGAGACCCCGCTCTGGCTGCGCCACACGCCGACAGACGCCCCGAGCTTCGATGACCTGCGCGACGTCGCGCTCCGGCGGATCCGCGACATCGCGCAGTTTTGGCATGGGGTGTGTGCGCCGGCGGATGACACGTTGGGGGGGGACGATGTGTCCGTTCAGGCGGACGACCTACGCTCGAAGCGCTGGTTTCGCTTCAGCGCCGACCAGGGCCGCAAGATCAGGCAGATGGGCGTCGCGGGCACGCTTCGCCTGACCGGGTCCGGGCTGCGCGACCACTTGTGGTGGCTGACTGCATCGCAGGAGCTTCACCTGGGCAAGGACACCGTCTTCGGGCTCGGCCGACTTCGCCTAAGAGCGGTCGGGGGAGGGGAGGGGGACGCAGATGAGCGGCACGATCTTCGAACTCATGAATCAGGCGCTGGGGCAGGGGGATTGGCCGACCCTCCGGGACCTGCTCGAGACGCTTGACCCGGGCCTCCTCGAGACGTCGTGGAGCTGCATGACCACCGCGCAGGCGGCCGAGGCGCTCGGGGACTATGAGCGCGCCGTGCGCTGCTATCACCGCGCGCTCGCGCTCGAGCCGACGGACGCCGAGGCTGTTCGACGGCTCGCCCGCATTCGCACCGACCAGGGTCAGCGCGACCGCGCCATCCGTGCGTGGCGCAAGCTCCTCGAGCTGCGGCCCGCGGACCCCGAGGCGACCGAGGCGCTGGCCACGACGCTCGTCGAGGCCGGTCGGCCCGAGCAGGCCGCGCTCCTTCGACCAAGCGCACCCGAAGAGCGAGAGGCCACGACCCACGGCGCGGTGGACGACGCGGCGCTGCTCACTTTTGTCTCGCGCTTCTCGGGTCGCGAGGGCGTCCACGCCAGGCAGTGGACGAAGCCAACGACCGGTCAGCATGGCTACGAGCCCGTTCGGGCGCCGCTCACGGCCGCGGTCGCCCGCGAACACTTGCTCGGGGTCGTCACCGTGGGCGTCTACCCGCTGCGCATGGACTCAACCGTCAGGTTCCTGGCGTTCGACCTCGACATCGCGCCGGGACTGCGCCCTCAGCTCCACCACGGCCGGCGCGTCGAGGAGCTCAACCAGATCGTGCAAGGGGCGGCGGTTCGCGTCGTCGAGGCGCTCGAGGCGCTCGGGATCGACGCGCTCATCGAGGACTCGGGGGGCAAGGGGCGGCACGTCTGGGTCTTCTTCGACGAGCCCATCTCCGCGATGGCCGCGCGTCGCCTGGCCGACCGAGTCGCCCGCCGCGTGGGCGACCTGCCGCCCGAGGTGACCGCGGAGATCTTTCCCAAGCAGGGGCGACTCCCGCCCGAGAAGCTGGGGAACCTGATCAAGCTCCCGCTGGGCTACCACAAGGTGACTGGCCGCCGATGCGACCTGCTCACGCGGGACGGCCGAATCATCGACGACCCGCTCGAGGCGCTGCGAGTCGTCCCTCGAGTGACCCGCGAGCAGCTCTTGAGCTTGGTCGGCGATGCCCCGCTCGAGCCACCCGCGCGGTCTGACACCGAGGCGGACACGCTGGACGAAGCGCCCGACGAGTCGGCCGAGGTCCCCTTCGACGAACCCGCGGGCGCCGCTCCAACGCGAGTCACCGAGGTCGGGGCGAGCGTCGAGAGCGCCTACCGCCTAGAGGATGACGCCGAGGTGCAGTGGCTGCTGAGCCGATGCGAGGTGCTCGGCGCGCTGGTCGCGCGTGCCAGCGAGAGCGCCGTGCTGACCAGCGAGCAGCGCCAGGTCGTGACCTATACGCTGGGCCACCTCAAGAACGGCGCTCAGGCGACCAACGCCGTGCTCAGTCGAGTGCTGAACGTTGAGCCGCAGGGCTTCCTCAAGAGCCCGCTGCGTGGACACCCGATGAGCTGCCCGCGCATTCGTGGCCGCGTGCCCGATATCGCGCAGAGCGTCCGCTGCGACTGCCGCTTCGCCGAAGGGGCGGGCAGCTATCCGACCCCGCTGCTCCACCTGCGTGAGCAGCCGGCCACCGCCCGGTCCGGTCTACCGGCGCCGGGCGACGTGAGCCGACTTCAGCTCGAGCGGCTCGTAGGCGAGCTCATGCGGGCTCGCGGCGAGGCACGGCGCTGGGCTCGGCTCACGAGCGAGCTGGAGACCCGGCTGCGAGAGATCATGGCGGAGCAAGCGCTCGATGTGCTGGACACCCCCCTTGGACCCTTGCGACTTGGCGCAGACGCGGACGGGGCACCTCGCCTCGCCCTGAGCCTCGACCCTCTCGAAAAAATGCCGTTGAAAACCGACCCCAACCCTGTAGAGTAAGCCTCACGTTGTGCGGCTCATTGGCAAACAGGTCCAAACGCGATCCCACAGTGGATCGCGTGCAGGTATGTGAAGTCATAAAAATCAACGACTTAGTCGTTGTGCGCTGCAGCAAGATCGTCAAGGGGGGGGTACCCCCCCTCCCTTTTGCAAAACGGGCCCCTGAACCCCTTGCGCCGCAAGGCCCCCGGAAGGGGGGGGTTGCAGTACCCCCCGTCCCTCGGGACGGATTGAGACAGCGGAGAGCTGCAGGGCCAGCTCCTTGTAGCACTCGTTGCAGTACCCCCCGTCCCTCGGGACGGATTGAGACGCTCGGCCGCAGCCTGTGCCTTCTTTCCCATGACGTTGCAGTACCCCCCGTCCCTCGGGACGGATTGAGACATCTCCCTCCTGAGGGAGCTCCACCGGTACTGGCCGTTGCAGTACCCCCCGTCCCTCGGGACGGATTGAGACACAGGGCGGCGGCGAGGCTGGCGGCGTTGTTCGAGGTTGCAGTACCCCCCGTCCCTCGGGACGGATTGAGACCGCGAGCCGAGGCCCTCTCTACCCCCGAGGCGAGGTTGCAGTACCCCCCGTCCCTCGGGACGGATTGAGACGATCCAGCCCGTAAAGGCTGGACAACCTATCGAGTCGTTGCAGTACCCCCCGTCCCTCGGGACGGATTGAGACATGTGGTCGTAGTTGTCTACGACCACTAGCCTTCGGTTGCAGTACCCCCCGTCCCTCGGGACGGATTGAGACACGTAGACCGTCCTCGCCTCTTTCTTGCTCTTTTGAGTTGCAGTACCCCCCGTCCCTCGGGACGGATTGAGACAACGACGGGGCTTGGACAACCACCACCACGTTCTCGTTGCAGTACCCCCCGTCCCTCGGGACGGATTGAGACGCTGTCGCCTCCGAACTCCACGTCCACCTCAATCTGTTGCAGTACCCCCCGTCCCTCGGGACGGATTGAGACCAGGTCTACGCCGCTCAGGTCCGCGCCGCTCAGGTGTTGCAGTACCCCCCGTCCCTCGGGACGGATTGAGACAAGGCGGAGTCGAGGAGGCGGTCGCCAGAGGAACCGTTGCAGTACCCCCCGTCCCTCGGGACGGATTGAGACAGAGCGGAGAGATTAAGGGACAACTCCACGTAGCAGTTGCAGTACCCCCCGTCCCTCGGGACGGATTGAGACGCGAGGTCACGGGCATCTGCCCGTCGTCCCACTCGGTTGCAGTACCCCCCGTCCCTCGGGACGGATTGAGACACTGCGAGGTCCCCTGAGGGACCATACGCTCGAACGTTGCAGTACCCCCCGTCCCTCGGGACGGATTGAGACTCCCGCGCGCGGGAGCGCGCGACCAGCTCCTCGTTGTTGCAGTACCCCCCGTCCCTCGGGACGGATTGAGACGGTCTCGCGGGGGAGTCGGCTGCACATCCTACTCTGTTGCAGTACCCCCCGTCCCTCGGGACGGATTGAGACGTCCGCCAACGTCATGTGGCGGTCGAGGCGGTTGGTTGCAGTACCCCCCGTCCCTCGGGACGGATTGAGACTCCGCGAGGCGGACCCGCCGGTCCCTCCCCTCCCAGTTGCAGTACCCCCCGTCCCTCGGGACGGATTGAGACAAGGCGCGGCGGAGCCGCGCAGCGACCGCCTTCTCGTTGCAGTACCCCCCGTCCCTCGGGACGGATTGAGACTACCTGCTCGGTCGTGACGGCGAGGTAGAAGGCGCGTTGCAGTACCCCCCGTCCCTCGGGACGGATTGAGACTGATTGATGCCCGCCATGTACAGGATCATCGCGAAGTTGCAGTACCCCCCGTCCCTCGGGACGGATTGAGACCGCCGGGCGCGGCCCAAGTCCCACTTCTGCTCCTCGGTTGCAGTACCCCCCGTCCCTCGGGACGGATTGAGACGCCCTGAGGGCGCTGTCGACTGCGTCGACGCCGCTGGTTGCAGTACCCCCCGTCCCTCGGGACGGATTGAGACACCCGCCGACCTCAAGGCGGCGTCGAGCAGGTCGCGTTGCAGTACCCCCCGTCCCTCGGGACGGATTGAGACAAGGCGGAGTCGACCGCGCGCAATCCGCTGGGACCGTTGCAGTACCCCCCGTCCCTCGGGACGGATTGAGACCCCGCCGGCCCCGCCGAGGCGTATTCACGCAAAAGTTGCAGTACCCCCCGTCCCTCGGGACGGATTGAGACGAGACGTCGATGCAGAACACGATGGGCCCACGCCCGTTGCAGTACCCCCCGTCCCTCGGGACGGATTGAGACACGTTGCGGCTGACCTGCTTGGCCACTTCGGCGGGTTGCAGTACCCCCCGTCCCTCGGGACGGATTGAGACCAGGACACTCAGGACCTCCGCAGCCTCATTCTCCTCGTTGCAGTACCCCCCGTCCCTCGGGACGGATTGAGACAATGAGCATCTGCCACGCCTCGACCACGGTTTCCTGTTGCAGTACCCCCCGTCCCTCGGGACGGATTGAGACGCCCTGTAGAGGGGCGAGACGACCATTGCGGGGTCGTTGCAGTACCCCCCGTCCCTCGGGACGGATTGAGACGTCGCCGGGGTGCCGTCCCACGGGGAGGACCGTCGTTGCAGTACCCCCCGTCCCTCGGGACGGATTGAGACCGCCACACCCGATCCCACGCCCCGCGCATAAGCGCGGTTGCAGTACCCCCCGTCCCTCGGGACGGATTGAGACATGGCGGAGTCTCCGCTGGGACCGTGCTCTCGCACGTTGCAGTACCCCCCGTCCCTCGGGACGGATTGAGACTCAGCGGACCTTTCTTAGAATGCAGCGCCAGGCGCGTTGCAGTACCCCCCGTCCCTCGGGACGGATTGAGACACATGAACTTGCCCGACGTCCGATTGAGGAACGGCGTTGCAGTACCCCCCGTCCCTCGGGACGGATTGAGACACCCCGCGAACGGGGAGAGACATCCACGGGCCGCGGTTGCAGTACCCCCCGTCCCTCGGGACGGATTGAGACGGGATATCCCCGCACCGTGTGCCCCTCTTCAGGGGGTTGCAGTACCCCCCGTCCCTCGGGACGGATTGAGACGACGTCCGCGAGCCGATGCGGCCCGCGGACGTCGACGTTGCAGTACCCCCCGTCCCTCGGGACGGATTGAGACGACGTGCTGCGCCACGTCCGCGATGTTGATCTTCGTTGCAGTACCCCCCGTCCCTCGGGACGGATTGAGACTGAGGAACGGCTCGTCCTTCTTCTCGTCCTTCTTCTCGTCCTTCTTCGTTGCAGTACCCCCCGTCCCTCGGGACGGATTGAGACATGGCGCTGACGGACATCGACACGAACGGAATCCGTTGCAGTACCCCCCGTCCCTCGGGACGGATTGAGACGCCCCAAACTGCACGTCCGCCTCAACTTCCGCAACGTTGCAGTACCCCCCGTCCCTCGGGACGGATTGAGACGATACGCGCCTCCTCGGCGGGGACGGACTCAACCCGTTGCAGTACCCCCCGTCCCTCGGGACGGATTGAGACGTGGTCGTGTGCTCAAAGATAAGGTGGAAGGCCTCGTTGCAGTACCCCCCGTCCCTCGGGACGGATTGAGACGGCGCGGGATTCGCGCTGCGCGACCCGTGGTGCGCGTTGCAGTACCCCCCGTCCCTCGGGACGGATTGAGACAGCCGATGGCTCCACGCTGATAAGACTCTTGCCCCGTTGCAGTACCCCCCGTCCCTCGGGACGGATTGAGACTTCAGCTCCTCGCGGTAGACTTCGACGACTCCTTCGTTGCAGTACCCCCCGTCCCTCGGGACGGATTGAGACAGGGCGTCGTCCTCGCACTCGACTTGGTGGTCGATGTTGCAGTACCCCCGTCCCTCGGGACGGATTGAGACGAGGCGGGCCTCCAAGACAAGGAGAAGGGTGTCGAGTTGCAGTACCCCCCGTCCCTCGGGACGGATTGAGACGTGGCCGGCGGGAAAGGTCGAGAACGGCCAGTCCGGTTGCAGTACCCCCCGTCCCTCGGGACGGATTGAGACATGGCGCGCACCGTCTTTTCCCCCACGTCCTTGCGCCGTTGCAGTACCCCCCGTCCCTCGGGACGGATTGAGACAATCAAGGCGCCGCCACCGATCAGGATCTTCTTGGGTTGCAGTACCCCCCGTCCCTCGGGACGGATTGAGACATTCGGCCTCTGCGGTAGCTGTGCGCTTGAAGGCGGTTGCAGTACCCCCCGTCCCTCGGGACGGATTGAGACGCGAAACCCCCAGATCTACACCGATCTGGAGAAAGGGTTGCAGTACCCCCCGTCCGTCGGGACGGATTGAGACCAGGCGGCCCTGCTCGGCGGTGATCTGCGGGCATGGTTGCAGTACCCCCCGTCCGTCGGGACGGATTGAGACACATACGCCCCGTTGATAATCGCCAAAAGCAGGGTTGCAGTACCCCCCGTCCCTCGGGACGGATTGAGACTTCAGCGTCGTCGAAACGGCGTCGAACTGCGAAGCCGTTGCAGTACCCCCCGTCCCTCGGGACGGATTGAGACGCGTGCGCGGCGGTGCGGGGGGCGTTATTACGGGAGTTGCAGTACCCCCCGTCCCTCGGGACGGATTGAGACCCTCACGCCGCGAGGCCGCGACGCGGACCGACGCTCGTTGCAGTACCCCCCGTCCCTCGGGACGGATTGAGACGTCGCGGCGTCATTCGACGAATGGGTTGCACGGCGTTGCAGTACCCCCCGTCCCTCGGGACGGATTGAGACGACGTTGCAGCGGATGATCGCGTGTCTCATTGATTTGCGTTGCAGTACCCCCCGTCCCTCGGGACGGATTGAGACACAGACCGGAAGACGCGGGGCTGTCGAGCCCCTATGTTGCAGTACCCCCCGTCCCTCGGGACGGATTGAGACGCCGACCAGGCACGAGCGTCCACGCCGATCTTGGCGTTGCAGTACCCCCCGTCCCTCGGGACGGATTGAGACATATTCGGTTGGAACCGGATCGCATTGTTGAACCAGTTGCAGTACCCCCCGTCCCTCGGGACGGATTGAGACGTGGCAGCCCTCGGTGTAGTCACCATAGAAACTAGTTGCAGTACCCCCCGTCCCTCGGGACGGATTGAGACACACAGATGTCTTTGCGACCTCTGCAAATAGCATCGTTGCAGTACCCCCCGTCCCTCGGGACGGATTGAGACAGAATCTCCATGATGGGGTGGCCGAAGATATTGTGGTTGCAGTACCCCCCGTCCCTCGGGACGGATTGAGACTAGTGGAGCTTCGCGAGGCTCTCAATGAGCGCCGCGTTGCAGTACCCCCCGTCCCTCGGGACGGATTGAGACACAGCGTGGCCTTGAGCGACTCAATCTCCGAGCAGAGGTTGCAGTACCCCCCGTCCCTCGGGACGGATTGAGACTTCCTCGGTGCGCTCGAAGAGGGCCTTCAGAACCTGTTGCAGTACCCCCCGTCCCTCGGGACGGATTGAGACTTCTGCGCCTCGGTGAGCGTGTCGCGGTTCGACGAGTTGCAGTACCCCCCGTCCCTCGGGACGGATTGAGACGACTCCAGCGCCGTGCGAGGCCACGTCATCGTGGCGTTGCAGTACCCCCCGTCCCTCGGGACGGATTGAGACCTGTTCCAGCAGTAGCAGCGATGAATCTGCCAAGCCGTTGCAGTACCCCCCGTCCCTCGGGACGGATTGAGACACGGCCTCGCGGGCCTCGTCACGGGCGGGGTCAAGTTGCAGTACCCCCCGTCCCTCGGGACGGATTGAGACGTCGCTGTCCCGCCGCACCGCGCACTTGAGGTACGGTTGCAGTACCCCCCTGACCTGCCCCCCAGAAGTTGGCCCAGTTGAAGCGTGAGTCCTCCCGAGGTAAGGAGGAGAGATGCCGAGAAAGAGCCAGTTCACCGAAGAGCAAATCATCAGGGCGCTGAAGGAAGTCGAA
>Ga0164294_10001868_pt1 | contig 19256 bp, 18 predicted proteins | sample GEODES005metaG_FD_111479 | JGI IMG/M metagenome (GOLD analysis project Ga0164294, IMG submission 111479) | Oligotrophic lake water microbial communities from Sparkling Lake, Wisconsin, USA - GEODES005 metaG | ecosystem: Environmental > Aquatic > Freshwater > Lake | place: USA: Sparkling Lake...
CCAGGCGCTCGAAGGGTGGGCCCGGCCGCGCGCGGCGCAGGCGCTCCTGGGCGCGCTGGCCCGCCGCCCTCCACGGCTCGGCCGCGCGGTGGGCGAGGCGACGCAGGCGCAGGCCCAGGTCGGAGGGGGGCGGCGCGTGGGGGCTCTCCACGGGCGGTGGCAGGGGGAGGCTGCCAGCGGTGACCACGCGCCCATCGAGGTAATCGAAGAGCGCATCGAGGGCGGCGGCGGAGGGGCGCAGGCCGCCGGGCTCGGTGAGGTCGTGCTCGTGCAGGGTGAAGCCGAAAGACGCCGCCCGGCCCTGCACCAGGGCCTCGCAGCGACGGAGGCGGGCGAAGGCGCGGTCGAGGGGCCCGCGGGCGCCCTGAGCGTCGTAGAGCCCCCAGTCTTCGGGGCGCACGGTGGGGGCGCGCACCACCAGGCCCTGCTCCCAACGCGGCAGCAGCCCCTCGTCGACGAAGCAGCGCTGGGGCCCCAGATCGGTGATCTGCTGGAGTCCCTGGGCCCGGGCCTGGGCGAGGAGGCCGGCCCGGCCGGCGGGGCCGGCTTGGAGCAGACCCGGCGCGCCAACAGTAGGCGAGACGCCGGCGCCCCGCAGGGCCTCGATCACTGCGGCGAGGCCCCGGCCATGGGCGTGCAGGCCCACCTCATGGCCCGCGGCGACCAGGGCGGGCAGCAGGCCGCCCCGACAGGCGCGAGCGCCCTGGGCGCGCAGGCGCAGGCTCAGGCGGGCGCCGCGGGCCTCTGCGCCAGCGGCCAGCGTGCGAAGCAGAGACGGCAGGTCGGCGAGGGCGCCCGGGAGCCGATCGTCGACGTGCAGTTCGGCCCAGACGGGCCCAACCCCCAGCCCGGCTGGCGCGCTCAGTGCAGCACTTCGACCGTGTAGCCGCTGGGACCGTAGCGCAGGACCTGGAGCAGCTTGGGCATCGTGTCGTTGGCCCGCGGCGTGCGACCGACCCACATCAAGTAGGTGCCGCCGTCCTTGGTGAAGGCGATCGGCGCCGCACCCTTGGCGGGGTCGTCGTAGGGGATGTTGGTGGCGTAGTAGCGGCGCTCGCCGTTGATCTCGTCCACCACGAAGCAGCTGTAGTCGCCCTTGCCGCCCGAGGCGCAGACGAAGCCCTCGATGTAGGGGTCGCCGTCCAGGTTGTAGAGGCTGCTGGTGACCACCTTGGCCTCGCCCGAGCGCAGCTTGTTGAGGTCGGCGACCCAGATCGTCAGGGTCTCGGGGGGCACCGGCGCCGCGGCGACCGCGGTGGCGCCGTCGGGCAGCTCCAGCTTGGGGGTCACCCCGTCGCCCTCCATCTTCCAGCCGGCGGTCTTGTCGAGCGCCTTGCTGGCGGTGGTGCCCTCGGGCAGCTTGCCCTGGAGCCAGACCACCGCCGAGGGGACCTCGTTGAAGAGGCCGACGCGCACCTTGCGCCCCTCGGGGCCGAGAATGCTGACCTGCACCTTGTCGCCGCGGCCCGACTCCACCTTGACCTCAAAGCCGGCCGGCGGGGTGGTGGTCTGCTTGAAGACCTCGGCCATCGGGGTCTGGGGGGCCTTGGCCTCGCCAAAGCGCCAGTAGAAGCTGCCGCCCGGGGCCAGCACCTGGGCGCCGCCCAGGTTGGCGTAGGCGAAGCCGTCGTCCGACCAGCTCGCCGCTTCGGTGTTCATCGACATCATCGCGGTGCGGCCGTCGGTCCACAGGTAGGCGCGGCCGGCGACCTGGATGGCGACGGCGGCCGGGGTGGGGATGATGTCGGCGTGGACCTTGGGTTCCACCTTGGCGGGCGCCGTCTCGGAGCTGGCCTGGGCCTTCTTCTTCTTCTTTTTCTTCTTCTGGGAGCAGGCGCCGCAGCCGGCGTTGAAGGCGAGGCTGGCCACGAGCAGGCCAAGGCCAAATTGCGAGAAGCGGGGCATGGGCGGTTCTCCTCCGCGCAGGGGGCGCGGGTTCCCAGGTGAGCAGGGATGCGAGGCGGCGGCGGCCTAACCGACGGCGCGCCGGACTGAATCAGGGGAAGAGGCGGGGGTGAAAGTGGAAGGCGCCGGGGGGCACCGCGACGCCGTAGCTGCGCGCCTGCTGGCTACGGGTCAGCGCGGCGGCCCCTTCGAGGAGGTTCCAGGCCACCTGGCGCGCCGTGCGGGCGCTGGCCGCCTCGAGGGGGCTGCCCTTGACCCAGGCGTTGAAGGCGCCCATCGCCGGGCCGCACCAGATCTGGTAGTCGGTGAGGCGGTCGGGGTTGCCGTCGATCGCCCAGCGGCTGGCGAGGCCCAGGTAGGAGCGGAAGACCAGGGCGAGCTGGTGGCGGGGCTCGCGCAGGGCGCGCTCGACCTGGGCCGGATCGCGCTGCTGCCAGAAGCGGGCCGTGCTCTGCCAGGCCTCGGCGAAGGGGGCGCGGAGCTGCTCGCGCTCGACCCGGGCTTGATCCTCGGCGGGGATGTCGCTCCAGGCCGGGTAGCGCCGGTACAGCTCGTACAGGCGCCGGGCGCGCACGCCGAACATGGTGCCGCGGCTCAGCACCTGCACCTCCACGCCCAACTCGAACATGTCGGCGGCCGGGGCCATCATCACGTCGGCCGGGCCGGCGGCGCAGAGCAGGGCGCGGCCGGCCGGGGAGAGGCCCGACTCCACGCAGGCCTGGTTGACCGATCCGGTGAGGACATAGGCGGCGCCGAGCGCGAAGGCGGCGGCGACGCTGGCCGGCGCGCCCAGGCCGCCCGCGGCCCCGACCCGCACGGCCCGGGTGTAGCCTTGGGCCGCGCAGATCTGATCGCGCAGGCCGGCGATGACGGGGAAGAGCGCCACCAGGGGCTGGTTGTCGGTGTGGCCGCCGGAGTCGGCCTCGACGGTGATGTCTTCGGCCACCGGCACGCGGCGGGCCAGCGCCGCCTCTTCGGCCGTGAGCTTGCCGGCGCGCACGAGGCCGTCGAGGAGCTCGGCGGGGGCGGGCTCCAGGAAGCGCCGGGCCACCTCGGGCCGGGAGATCTTGGCGAAGACATGGGTCTGCCGCACCACGCGGCCGTCGGGGGCCCGGCGCAGGCCGGCCGCCGAGAAGTGGACGATCGCCGGCGTGAGGGCCATGTAGGCGCTGGCGCTGACCCGACGCACCCCCTTGCGCAGGTAGAGCGCGGCGACCTCGGCCTCCAGGCGCGGCTCGTTCGGCGAGTGGATCAGGTTGGCCCCCCAGGGGGCACCGTCCACGCCGAGGGCAGCGATGATCTCGTCGATCCCAGCCTCCACCCGCTCGGCCGACAGACCCGCCGCGCCGAAGAAGCCGATGGCGCCGGACTCTGCGGCGGCGATCACCAGTCTTGGCGTGGTGATGCCGTTGGCCATCGCGCCGATGATGTAGGGGAAGCGCGTCGCGTGGCGCTCTTGGAAGCTTCGGTCGCCCAGCCACTCCGGAAAGAGCGGCGGCAGCGAGGCCAGGACCGGCAGCCCCCCGGCGCTGGGCCCGCTGACGGCCCCCCGCCGGTCATCGGGGCCACGGACGATCCACAGGGGCTCCCGCACGGCGTGCAGGGCAGCGATGAGCTCGGCGCCGCGCGTGGCGACGGCAGGGGTGCTGGACATCGGGCGAGGCTATCCCGCCGGCCGGCGGCGAACATCACCCGCGCCACGCGCCGCCGCACCAAGCGGCGTCTGCGCGGCCGCGGCCTCCACAAGGCCCATCCTCGCGGGGGTCTACAAAAGCCTTGCACAGCCCCATTGACGGCAGACCCCGCGGCGTGGCTACCATGCCGCCGTTTTTTCGACGGACTCGGAATGCCATCACCCCAAGTTGCTCCTGGATCGCGCGGCTACATCATCCCCATCGGCGGCGCCGAGGACAAGATGAGCGGCCGCCTCATCTTGAAGCGCTTCGCCGAGCTCTGCGGCGGCGCCAGCGCGCGCATCTGCGTGATCCCCACCGCCAGCCAGCTCGCCGACACCGGCCAGCGCTACACCGACGTCTTCCGCTCGCTGGGCGTGCGGCAGATCGACGTGTTGCCCTACCAGGGCCGCCCCGACACCGAGCGGCTGGACTGGCTGGAGACCCTGGGCGAGGCCACCGGCATCTTCTTGACCGGGGGCAGCCAGCTCCGGCTCTCCACCATCCTGGGCGGCACCCCGGTCGCCTCGCTGATCCGGCGGTTGAACGCCCGCGGGGTCCACGTCGCCGGCACCTCGGCGGGGGCCGCCTTCGTGAGCGAGCACATGATCGCCTTCGGCAAGGAGGGCGCCACGCCGATCGCCGGGCAGGTGACCCTGGCGCCGGGGCTCGGCCTATCGAACCGCGTGATCGTCGATCAGCACTTTCGCGAGCGCGATCGCATCGGCCGCCTGATGACCGCCCTGGCCTACAACCCCTTCGCCGTCGGGCTTGGCCTTGACGAAGACACGGCCGCCTTCATCAACCGCGACAACGTGGTGGAGGTCGTCGGCAGCGGCGGGCTCACCATCCTCGACGTCTCGGCCCTGGAGTACTCCAGCATGGCCCAGGTCGACGAGGGCCAGCCGGTGCAGCTCGTGGGCGTGCGTCTGCATGTGCTCAGCAACGGCGGCACCTTCGACATGGACTCCCGAAAGGCCGCCCCGGGCCCCGTGGGGGGCTAAGGCTCCCGGCGCGCCGATCCGTGACTTCAAGGGTCCCCGCTTGGAGTTGAAGATGCGCACCGCCCTTGTCCTCTCTGGTCTCGCCCTCTCCCTCGTCGCCTGCGAAGAGGCCGGCTCTGCCGCGCCGGAGGTGAGCGCCGACGCGCTCACGGTCGGCTCTGTCGACGTCGAGCTCGTGGTGAACAATGGCGCCGAGACCAGCCGGTCGAAGACGGTCTCGCTCACCCTTGTCTCGGACAACCCGGGCGAGCTGGCCGAGGTCTGTATCAGCAACACCGAGACCTGCACGGACTGGCAGCCCTATGCCAACACGATCCGCTGGACCATGGCCGGCGAGGGCCCCCGCGAGGTCTTCGCCTGGGTGGCCACGATGGACGGGGAGGAGAGCGCCGAGCCCCTGGTGGCCTCGATCTGGGTCGACAGCACCAAGCCGGTGGACGGCATGGTCACCGCCGTGCGCACCGGCGGCCGGGTGAGCCTCTCCTGGGATGGCTACATGGACGCCGGCAGCGGCATCTCCCGCTACAAGGTGGTCTACAGCGTCGGCGGCGCGCCGGCCTCCTGCAGCGTCGGCACGCCGCTGTACGCGGGCCCCCTCTCCTCGGCCTCGCACAAGATGCCGGTGATGGGCACCGGCTACGGCTACCGGGTCTGCGCCATCGACGACGCCGGCAACATGAGCACCGGCTCCACCACGGTGGTCTCCGGCTAAGCCCGGCGCGCCTACAGGCGGATGAGCGAGTCTTCGGTGACCGCGAAGACCTCGCGGATCTCGTAGACCCGCTCGTTCAGGGTGAAGGTGCCCGACAGGGTGCCATAATACTGGTTGAAGTCTGTCTCGGCCAGCCAGGCCTCGCCGGTGAGGTCGCGGCGGTGGTTCTGGGGGACAAAAGCGAGATCGAGGCCGGTGCCCGTGATCGTCCAGTCGCTGGTCTCGGCCGTGTCTTCGTCCTTGGTGTAGGCGAAGCGCACCTCGTCGATCTTGCCGTAGTCATCGCCCACCCAGACCGGGTGCTTCTTGGCGTCGACGAAGGGCCGCGCCTCTTCGCGGTCTTCGCCGAGGATGAGCGAGAAGGGAAACACAAGGCCGGTCTCGACCTCGGTGGCGAGGCCCTGGGCGCTGATCCAGTTCCAGTTCTGTTCATGCCGCTGGTGGCCCAGGGTGCGGTCATAGCCGGCATAGGCGCCGGGCTGCAGGTGGTGCTTCTTGTCGTGGATCGACAGCACCATGTCCTGCACCTTCAGGTTGCCCCAGGTTTGGTAGCTGCCATGGCCCTCGTGAAAGCGGGTGACCTGGTAGAAGGGCAGCGCGAAGATGGGGTAGGCCTCGCCCTCCAAGGAGAGGGGCCCGGCGTGGACATCGGCCACAAGGCTGCCGTCTTCGCCGAGCGTGAGGGTGGAGCCGGTGTTGGGGTCAAAGAAGGTGGTGTGGGCCTCGTCCACCTCGACCTTGTTGTCGTCAAAGAGGGCGGTGAGCGAGACGTCGTGCAACTCGCCGCTGGCCTTGTCGACGGCGAGCAGGGCGACGTTGCTGGCGGTGTTGAGGTCGGCGATGTTGGCGACCACATACCAGTCTGGATCGTCGATGGTGAGGTGCAAGAAGCGCTTGCGGTCGCCCTCGGGGGCGTCGGCGGCGTCGAGGTTGAGCACGTCGATGGGGCCGTCGAACCAGCCGCCCTGGTACTGCCCGTCGCCATCGATCAGGCTCTCGGGCGGGGCGCGCAGCTCCAGGAGCTTGTCGGCGCTGAGGTCGACCGTCTCGGGGACACAGCCAAAGGCGAAGATAAACAGAGCGACCATCAGAAGCTCCCTCCAAAGGCGAGGCGGGGTCCGCCGCCGAAGGCGCGGTAGCTGCCCATCAGATCGGCGCCGAGGTGGGCGTGGAGGTGGCCCTTGTGCCACACCGCCCCGCCCTCGCCGCGGGCGATCGGCAGCACGGGGGCAGGGCCGCCGAAGCGGGCGCTGGCCCCAAGGCTGCTGTAGGGGGCCCAGGTGCCCTCGCCCCAGGCGCGGGTCCAGCGCAGCTCGGGCCCGTAGAGGTGGTCGACGCCAGCCAGGGTGAGGAAGGCGTGGTCGACGACGCCCACCTCCAGGCCCCGCCACTGGGCGGAGACGCCGAGCTCCGGCGCGGTGAGCGTGATGCCGGCGGCGGGGTTGTGAACGAACCACAGCCCGCTGGTGGCCCGAAGCTGCCAGTCGGCGGCCCCGGCCTGCGCAGCCGTGGAGAGGGCGAGGAGGGTGGTGAGCAGCATGGCGGGAGTCTACGCAGGATCAGGCGCCAGCGCCAACCGGCGGCGCCGGGCCCCCCAGGTTAGCCGGGGGCTCGCTGGAGGTGCCGTGATGCTCGCTCTCCTCGCCGCGCTGGGTGCGGCCCATGCCCAGGACGCCGTGGCGATCGAGGTTGTCCGCAAGGGGCAGCTTGGACAGTCGCAGCCGGCGCTGGTGGTCAAGGCCAACCAGGAGGCCCGGCAGCTCAACGTCTCCCTGAGCTGCGGCGGCAAGCCGATCTCCCGGGGCGGGCCGGCGGCGGCGGGCTCTTCGGTGACGCTGCCGATCGAGCTTCCCGCCGGGTCCCACCGCTGCAAGGGCTCGCTGTCGGTCGAGCTGGCCGACGGCAGCGCGGGCGAGATGCCGCTCTCCTTCGAGGTGGAGGTGCTGCGGCCCTTGGGGGTGGCGGTGGCCCGGGAGAGCATCCACCTGGGCGACGGGCGCCTCGCTGCGACCCTGGACCGGCCGGCCCGACAGGTGATGGTGCGGGCCTGGAACGCCGATGGCGCCTTGCTCGGCGAGGGCACAGCCCCGGCGCAGGGGGTGGCCGCGGGCCAGCCGATCGAGGTGCGCTTTGGCACTGGCGCCGACCTCGCCCGCCTGGAGGTGATCGGCACCGACGCCGACGGCTTCACCTCGGCGCTGGATTTGTTTCCCTGGAGCTACAACATTCCGCACGAAGACCTGATCTTCGCCAGCAATTCGGCGCTGATCGATCCGGCCGAGGCGCCCAAGCTCCAGAGCGCGCTGGCCGAGGTCAACAAGGTGGTGGCCCGCTACGGCAAGCTGGCGCCGGTCAAGCTCTACATCGCCGGCTACACCGACACCGTCGGCGACAACGCGCACAACCAGGCGCTGAGCGAGCAGCGGGCGGCCTCCATCGCGCGCTGGTTCCGGGCCCAGGGCTTCTCGGGGCCGATCGCCTACCAGGGCTTTGGCGAGCGGGCCCTGGCCCTGCCCACCGCCGACGGGGTCGACGAGGCCCGCAACCGCCGGGCGCTCTATGTCGTGGCGGCCGACGAGCCGGCGATCAGCGCGGAGCTGCCAGGGGCGAGCTGGAAGCGCCTGTAAGGGGGATGGCGGCGGCCTCGAGGCGGGCCAGCAGATCCTTGCTGGGAATGACCTCGGCAAAGAGGATCACCTGGCGGGAGAGGTCGGCGGGCACGCCCTTCTCGCCGAGGAGTCGCTTGGAGACGGCCAGGAGCACATGGGCCGGCGTGCTGGCGAGGCGGCGCTCCAGGCTGGACTTGCGCCAGTAGCCGAGGATGTCGAGGAAGGCGACGCGGCCGTCTTTCTCAAAGCGGAGATCGGGGATCAGCAGCTCCTGGCCGGGCAGGTGGACGAGCTCGCCGGGCGACAGCGCCCAGCCATTGTTCAGGTCGGTCCAGCGCTCGATCAGCAGCTTCTCGGCCTGGGACTGCCAGGTGCCGCGGTCCTCCCAGGGGCAGGTGAGGCCCTGGGCGGCGCTGAGGGTGAGCGTCTTTTCGGCCTCGCGGGGGCCCCAGAGCAGGGTGGCGCTCATCGTCCAGTCGCCGCCCAGTTGAACAATCGCCGGCAGGAAGCTGGCGAGCTGCTTTCCGTAGCGGGTGGACTGAGAGAGCAAGCTGGCCGGGCCGTCGACCTCCAGGCGCAGGGCGCTGCCCTCGGGGCGCAGGCGAAAGAGCAGCTCGCAGAACTTGAGGTGGCGAAAGAGCTGGCGCAGGCGCTTGGGCTCGGGGCGAGAGAGCACCACGACGAGGCGGGTGGCCCGCAGCAGCAGCGACTGAACGAGCACGAGGTTGTAGCGCTCGATCAGCGCCGCCTCGTCGCGGGGGCCGTCGTAGGCGCTGAGCACCTGGGCCTCGGGGAGATCGGCGTACAGAGCCTTTTCGAGGTCGAGCGCCGTCCAGGGGGCGCCGTCGGGGCGCGGCGGGTAGGTGGCGGCGGCCTCGGCCAGGAGCTGGTGGGCGGTGGGCGGGCCGCCGGCCTCGGGGGAGAGGGCCAGGGGGCCGCGCCGGGCGGCCTCGGCGAAGAGGGCGAGGCGCAGGGCGGCGGGCTCGACCGGTGAGACCGTCTCGAAGTCGCAGCGATCGAAGAGCACCTTGGCGAGGCCGCGGATCAGCTTGTGATCGGTCTCGTCGCCTTCGACCTCGGCCAGGGCCTCCTCGATCTGTCCACGGCTCCAGCCGGCCTGCACGGCGGGCAGGAAGACCGCCAGCACCTCGGCGGCGCGGGCGCAGGCCTCCTCGGAGTCGACGGAGATGTAGGCCGGCAGCAGGGCGGCGCCCTTGGTGCGGGCGCGCAGCAGATCACTGGTAAGCATCGTGCTTCCGGCGGCGGGCGCTGGTGCCCACCTCGGCGGTGTTGGCCGCCACGAGCTCGTAGAGGGTGGCCTGCTTGCCGGCCTTGGGGCGCAGGATGCGGCCGAGGCGCTGGACATGCTCACGAACGGTGCCCGTGCCCGACATGACGATGGCGACCTCGGCGGCAGGCAGGTCGACCCCTTCGTTCAAGACCCGGCTGGTGGCGAGGGTGGGCAGGGTGCCGGCCTCAAAGGCGTCGAGGATGGCGCGGCGGTCTTTGACATCGGTGTGGTGGGTGATGCAGGGCACCAGCAGCCGGCGACTGACCGTAAAGGCGGTGGCGTTGTCGTGGGTGAAGATGATCGCGCGCCGGCCGGCCTCTTCGCGCAGCAGGCGGGCCACTGTTTGCAGCTTCTGCTCGGTGCCATGGGCGATGCGGCGGCTCTCCTGGTAGGCGGAGAAGGCGGCGCGGCCCTCGCGGCTGCGGGCCGAGACGCGCAGGAACTGCTGCCAGCCCCCCGGGCCGCGCAGGTTGAGGTTCTGGGCCACCAAAAAGTCGGTGAAGAGCTTGCGGTGGCGCTGGTAGGCCTCGGTCTCGTCGGGGGAGAGCTCGATCAGCAGGCGGATGGTCTCGTAGTCGGCGAGGAACTCGCCGGCGAGATCGGTGATGCCGCGCTCGTAGACGACCGGGCCCACCACATGCTCGACGTCTTCGTGCCGGCCGTCCTGTCGCTCCCAGGTGGCGGTCAGTCCCAGTCGAAAGGGGGCCAGCGCGCTCTCGGCGGCGCGCAGGTAGCCGGGGGCGGCGAGGTGGTGCACCTCGTCAAAGACGATCAGGCCGAAGCGATCGCCATAGCGGTGCAGGTGCAGGAAGGCCGAGTCGTAGGTGCTGACGGTGAGCGGCAGCACCTCGTGCTGGCCCCCGCCCAGCACGCCGACAGCCTGGCCAAAGGCCGTCTCCAGGCGCCGGGCCCACTGGGCGACGAGGTCCAACGTAGGGGCGAGCACCAGGGTGGGCCGCCGGGTGCTGGCCATCGCCAGCTCGGCCACGAAGGTCTTTCCGGCGCCGGTGGGCAGCAGGATGGCGCCGCGCCGGCCGGCGGCGACCCAGGCCTCCACGGCGGCCTGCTGGTAGGGGCGCGGGCTGCGGGCCTCGGTGGGCACCAGCGGCAGGGGCTCCCAGGTGCGGGCCTCGTCGAGGAAGGGGGCGCCGGCGGCGATGGCGGCGCGCACGGTGTCGGCGTAGAGCCAGGCGGGCGCGCGGGGGCAGCCCACCCGGTCGTCGTCGACGAAGCCCGGCGGCAGCTCGCCGACGGTGGCCCCCTCGGCGAGGAGGGTGCCCGCGTGGAAGCGGAGGCGGCGTTGGGGCGTGGGCGGCATCGGGCCGCGAATGTCGCCCGGGTGGGGGGTGGCGTCAAGGCGACCCGCCCGCGCGGGCCGGTTCAGCCGCGCAAGAGGCCATGCAGGCTGAGCAATTGCAGGGCCTCTCCCACCGTGCGGGGGCTTGGGCCGGCGATCTGCCTCAGTCGGTCGAGCAGGGCGGGGGAGGCGGGCTCGCGGCGCCAGTCGGCGCCCTCGCGGGCGGCCTCGGCGAAGGCCCGGCCTTTCACCGAGACCTCGTGGTCGACGGCCTCCACCGCGGCCTCGATCTTCGAGAAGGCGGCCACCTTCTTGCCGTCCCAGCGCACCTCCCAGCGGTCCTTGCGGCCGGGCTTGCCGGTGGCCTCGACCCGGATCTCGCTCTGTCGCCCTTTGTACAGGATGTGCAGGGCGAGGCCGCGGGCGCCGAGGGAGCACCAGCCGTTGCCGGAGATGGCGCGGATGTCGGGGGCCACGGCGGTCTTCAAGGGGTCGAAGGCGGCGGCGCGGTCCTTGATCTCCTGGAGCGTGATGCTGCCGGCCTCCAGCTCAAAGCCGGGCAGGTCAAAGGGCAGCCGGCGCAGGTAAGCGGCGGCCTCGCGGGGGTCCTCGCCTTGGAGCTCGACGTTGCGGGGGATGCCCCAGAGCACCGGCAGCGTGACCAGGGGCAGGTCGCTCGAGTCGACGAAGTCGAGGATCAGGCAGTCCTTTTTGTTTGGGGCGGGGCGGGTGCCGCGGCCCACACACTGCACATAGACAGACTGGCTGCGGGTGGGCCGGGCCATCGCCACACAGGACACACCGGGGTCGTCAAAGCCCTCGGTGAGCACGCCGACGTTGGTGAGCACCGCGAGCTCGCCGGCGGCGAAGCGCTGCAGCACCGTGGCGCGATCGGCGGGGGGCAGGTTTCCGTGGATGAGGTCGGCCCGCAGGCCGAGGCGGCGCAGGGCCAGGGCGAGGTGGCGGGCATGTTCGACGGTGACACAGAAGGCGATGGTGCGCCGGTCGCGGGCCAGCTCCAAGATCGAGCGGGCCACCAGGGCGTTGCGCTCCTCGATGTCGACGCGGGCTTCGAGCTCCTCGGGCTCGTAGTCCAGCGCCTCGCCGGAGACCGACTGCAGGGCCGCGGCGGTGTTGACGCGAAAGCCGCGCAGGGGCACGAGGTAGCCATCGTCGACCATCTGGACGAGGCTGCGGCTGTAGACCACCTCCTCGAAGACATCGGAGAGGGGCACGCCGTCGGCGCGCTGGGGGGTGGCGGTGAAGCCCAGGAGGGTGCCGGTCCAGTCGGGGTCGAAGACGCCGAGCCCGCGCAGCACCCGGGAATTGTCTTCGGCGGTGGCGTGGTGGCACTCATCGTAGACGATGAGGCCGAAGTCGCGGCCGGTGACGAGGCCCATCAGGCGGGCCTCGCCGAGGCTGCGGATCGAGGCCACCACCACCCGGGCGGTGCCGGCGGCCCGCTGGCTGGCCACCTCCAGCCCGACCACCTCCGCGCCGCCCAGGCCAAGCTCTTGCAGCGTGCGGCGAACCTTCTCGGCGGCCTGGCTGAGCAACTCGGCGCGGTGGGCCAGCACCAGCACCGGCCGGCGGGCCAGGGCGGCGAGGCGGGCGAAGATGACGGTCTTTCCAGCGCCGGTGGGTAGGCAGACCACCTGCCGGCGCACCCCGCGCTTGCGGGCAGCGATGATCGCCGTGATGGCCTCTTCCTGGTAGGGGCGCAGGCGTAGGGTGGCGCTCATGGGCTCTCCTGACGCGGCGGCTATGCGATCGGCCCGGCGCTGCCCAGGACAGCGGTTGTCCGCTTGGATAGGCGGCGCCGATGAACCCCGCCCACGAGCAAAACCGCGCCTCCTGGAACGCCGTCACTCCGGCCCACAACCGCCACAAGGGCGATCAGGCCGCCTTCCTCCGCGCAGGGGGCAGCACGCTGTTCCCCGAGGAACAGGGCCTGCTGGAGCCCGTCCAGGGCCTGCGCGGCGTTCATCTGCAGTGCAACTGCGGGCAAGACACCTTGTCGATCGCGGCGCTGGGGGCCGAGATGGTCGGGGTCGACATCGCCGATGAGGCGGTGGCCTTCGCCCGCGGCTTGAGCGCCCTAAGCGGCATCCCAGCGCGCTTTGAGCGCTCCGACGTCTTCGACTGGCTGGAGCACACCGAGGCGCGCTTCGACTTCGCCTTTGCTTCCTACGGGGCCACCGGCTGGCTGTCGGACATCGGCCGCTACGCGCGGGGGCTGCGGCGCATCTTGAAGCCGGGCGGGCGCTTTGTCTATGTCGAGTTTCACCCGGCGGTCTTTGTCTTTGATGACCAGTGGCGGCCGGCCTACCCCTACTCCACGGCGGGGGCCGAGCCCATCATCGAGGCGGAAGGGGTGACCGACTACGTCGGCCGCTCGGAGGGGGCGCTGGGCGGAGATGGGCGTCCGGCCGAGCCCTTCACCAACCCGCATCCCTCGGTCTCCTTCGCCTGGGGCATCGGCGACATCCTGGGGGCGATGCTGGGGGCGGGGCTGCGTATTGAGCACTTCGCCGAGTACCCCTACGCCAACGGCTGGAAGGGCTTTCCCGGCATGGTGCCCTTGCCGGGGCGGCGGTGGGGGCCGGGGACGGGGCAGCCCCAGCTCCCCTTTATGTACAGTCTGGTGGCGACTAGCCCGCCTTGATCTCGGTCCAGACCTGGTCCCAGGCCGCCGCGTTGGCGCCGAGGTCCTTCTGGTACTCCACCAGGGCCTTCTGGGCCCCTTCGGGCATGCGGGTGGGGTTGGTCATCAGCGGCAAGGCCGCCTCGTTCGGGCTGCCGTAGCCCGTGCCGCTCGCCAGCTTGGCCGCCACCTCGGGGCGCATGATGTAGTCGAGGAAGGCGTGGGCCGCGTTCTTGTGCGGGGCGCTCTTGGGGATGACCATGCTGTCGGTCCAGATCGAGGCGCCTTCCTTGGGGAGCACCCAGCCGATCTCGGGGTTCTCGCGGGTGGCCTGGGCGGTGTCACCATCCCAGAGCATGGCGATCAGCACGTCGCCGGCGATGAGCGAGCTCTTCACCGGGCCGGAGATGTAGGACTGGAGGTTGGCCTTGGCGAGCAGGGCGTCGGCCTTGGCCTGGGCCAGGTCGGCGGCGTCGATGGAATTGAGCGACTTGCCGCGGAACTTGAGCCAGCCGCCGATCACGTCGCGCATGTCGTCCATCTGGGTCATCTTGTTCTTGTACTGGGCATCCTGGAAGACGGCCCAACTGTCCACGGGGCCCTTGACCCGGTCCTTGCGGTAGGCGATGCCGGTGATGCCCCAGAGCCAGGGCATGGTGAACAGACCGCCCGGGTCGTAGGGGACATCCTTGAAGGCGGCGAGGATGTTCTTGATGTTGGGCGTCTTGGCGTGGTCGATCTTCTCGATGAGGTCGAGGGCGCGCATCACCTCGACGGCGTAGCCCGAGGGGCAGACGAGGTCGTAGGTGCTGGCCCCCGACTGGAGCTTGGCGACGGCCTCCTCGTTGGACTCGTAGGTGTCCACCACCACCTTCACGCCGGTCTCCTTCTCGAAGTTCGGCACCGTGTCTTCGGCGAGGTAGTCCGACCAGATGTAGATGTTCAGCTCCTTCTCCATCACCGGGGCGGGGGCCGCGCCGCCGGGGCCGGGGGTGGGGCCGCCCTCCAGCCTGGAGGGCTCAGGCTTCTTCTCGTCGCCGCCGCAGGCGGAGAGAACGGTGCCGATGGTCGACAGACCCATGCCCATCAGCAGGGCGTCGCGCACAAAGCGGCGGCGGTCGATGCGGCCTTCGAGCAGCTCGCCCACGAGGGCGACAGACTCACGATCCTTGGAATTCGACATGGGCTCTCCTGGGCGCGCGGCTCAGTCTTCGATCACGCGCTTGTCTTGTTGGGCGAAGCGCTCGGCGGCCCAGATGAGCGCGGCCGTCACGAGCAGGATGAGGGTGCTGATGGCGTTGATGGTGGGCTCGACGCCCTTGCGGACCATCGTGTAGACGACCACCGGCAAGGTGGAATTGCCCGGCCCGCTGACCAGCGAGGTGATGACATAGTCATCAAAGGACATCGTGAAGGCCAGCAGGGCGCCCGAGAGGATGCCCGGCCAGAGTTGGGGCACGGTCACCCGCCAGAAGGTGGTCCACTCATCGGCGCCGAGCATCATGCTGGCCTCTTCGAGCGAGCGGTCCATGCCTTCGAGGCGGGCCCGAACGACGATCACCACAAAGGAGATGTTGAAGGCGATGTGGGCGATGAGGATGGTGGACAGCCCAAGCTGCACGCCGAGCAGGCCAAAGAGCAGCAGCAGCGAGATGCCCACCACGATCTCCGGCGTCACCACCGGCACGTAGATCAGGCTCTCCAGCAGCGTCTTTCCGGCGAAGCGGTGCCGGGCGAGGCCCAGGGCGAAGAGGGTGCCCAGCAGGGTGGAGGCCGCCGTGCTGAGCAGGCCGATCAGCACGCTCTGCTTGAGGCCGGCCAGGATGTCGGGGCGCTCGAAGAGCCGGGCGTACCAGTGCAGGGTGAAGCCCTTCCAGTCCACGCTGTACTTCGAGTCGTTGAAGCTGAAGACCATCAAGACCGCGAGCGGGGCGTGCAGAAAGAGGTACACCGCCGCGGCGATGGCCTTGACCCAGGTGGGGCTGTGGCGGATCATCGGGCCGCTCCGGGGGCGTCGTCGCGGACGCGAAGCCAGACGACGACCGCCAGCAGCACTACCGCCATCATGATGAAGGAGGCGGCCGAGCCAAAGGGCCAGTTGCGGGCGGCCATGAACTGGTTCTGTACGAGGTTTCCGATCATCATCTGCTTGGCGCCGCCCAGCAGGTCGCTGGTGAGGAAGCTGCCGAGCGAGGGGATGAAGACGAGCAGGCAGCCGGCGGCCATGCCCGGGGCGGCCAGGGGCAGCACCACGCGCACAAAGCGCGCCAGGGGCCGCGCGCCGAGCACCTCGGCGGCTTCGAGCAAGGCGGGGTCGAGCTTCTCAAGGCTGGTGTAGATCGGCAGCACCATGAAGGGCAAGAATCCGTAGACGAGGCCCACCACCACCGCGAAGGGGGTGTAGAGCATCGAGATCGGCTCTTCGATGAGCCCCAGGCCGATGAGCAGGCTGTTGATGAGCCCGCTGTCGCGCATCATGAAGATCATGGCGAAGGTGCGCACCAGAAAGCTGGTCCAGAAGGGCAGCACCACCAGAAAGACAAGGAAGTTGCGCCACTTTGTGGCGTTGGCGATCACCCAGGCCACCGGAAAGCCGAGCAGGAGGCAGAAGACCGTGGCCAGCAGGCTGTAGCCCAGGGTGCGGCCCAGGATCTCCAGGTAGAGGCCGTCCATGAAGCGGACGTAGTGCTCGGTGGTGAAGCCGAGCTCCGCGCCCCCGTAGGTGCCGCGCGGCATCAAGCTGTAGCCCAGCATCAGCAGCAGGGGAACCAGAAAGAAGAAGCCCAGGTAGACCCCCCCTGGGGCGATCAACGCGGTGCCGGCGCTGCCGGGGCGCCGGCCGAGCCAGGCGAAGAAGCGACGCCGCAGCGCGGTCACTCGGCCTCCAGCACGCAGGAGTCGGCGACGGGCCAGACGGCCTGCACTGGCGTGCCGGGGCTCAGGGGGTAGGGGTTGCGGAGCTGGCCCTCGTTGCGGCTGGCCACGGTGAGCACGCCGCCGCCGGGCAAGGCCACGCGCACATGCAGCATCTCGCCGCGGTAGATGAGCGACTCCACCACGGCCGACAGCGCGTTTTCATGGGCGGCGGGCGCGCCGGGCTGCAGGTGCAGGCGCTCGGGGCGGATGGCGATCTGGCCGGCGGCGCCGACGGTGAGGGTGTCGCGGCGGGGCACGCGGAAGGTGCTGCCGTTGGCGTGGCGCAGGGTGGCCCAGTCGCCCTCGACCCCCTCCACCACCCCGTCGATGAAATTGGACTCGCCGATGAAGCGCGCGACAAAGGCGGTGCGCGGCTGCTCGTAGATCTGCGCGGGGCTGCCCAGTTGGGCCACGCGGGCGTTGTCCATCACCGCGATGCGGTCGGACATCGTCAGCGCCTCTTCCTGGTCGTGGGTGACATAGATGAAGGTGATGCCGAGCTGGCGATTGAGCTGCTTCAGCTCGATCTGCATCTCCTTGCGCAGCTTGAGATCGAGGGCGCCGAGCGGCTCATCGAGGAGGAGGATCGGCGGGCGACAGACGAGGGCCCGGGCCAGGGCGACGCGCTGACGCTGTCCGCCGGAGAGCTGGCCGGGCACGCGCTGGGCGTAGGTGGCGGCGTCGAGGCGCACCATCTTCATCGCCTCGGCCACCCGCGGCCCGATCTCGGCGCGGGGCACCTTGCGCTGCTCCAGGCCGAAGGCGATGTTTCGCTCCACCGTGAGGTGGGGAAAGAGGGCGTAGGACTGAAAGACCATGCCGAGGTTGCGGTCGTAGGGCCGCCTGCCGTTGACTACGGTGCCGTTGATGCGCACCTCGCCGCCATCCTCGTCGGGCTGCTCGAATCCGGCGATCAGGCGCAGGGTGGTGGTCTTTCCGCAGCCGCTGGGGCCCAACATCGAGAAGAACTCGCCCGGCTGAATCGAGAAGGCCACCGTGCGGACGGCCCGAAAGGCGCCAAAGGTCTTGGAGACCTGGATGAGCTCGACGGCGGGCGTGATGGGGGCTGAGGTCAACGGCGCTCCGGGGGGCCTCCCATGGTCGCGCGTGCGATCGGCGCGGTCAAGCCCCACAGCCGGGCGTTACAGGGGGCCGTCTTTTGGAGCGGTGATGGAGCCCTTGGAGCTGTACAAGCGGGCCTGGTCGGTGGTCTCGCGGGATCTTGTGAGCTGGTTTGTGGTCGCTTTCGCCTGGTTCTGCTCGCTTCTTCTGTGCGGATTGGGGGTGATCTTTACGGTCAACCTCACCCGAGAGGCCCGGGCGGCGGTTGAAGAAGGGCGCGGCCCCTCGCTGGGCGGGCTCTTCTCCACGGCCAACCTGGGCACCGACATCCTGGCGCTGCTGATCTTCATCCTGCCCTTCTGGGTGCTGGGGGCCAGCACCGGCGGCCTCGTCTCGCTGCTGGTCGGCCTCGCCTTCCAGCTCCTCTTCCCCATCGTCGCCGACGGGCGCTACGCCCCCATCGACGCGGCCAAGCTCTCCGTCAAGCACGCGATGGCGCACTGGCAGCACCACCTCATCTTCCTGGCCATCGGCTACGCGGTGGGGGTGGTGGGCGGCATCTTCTTCGTCACCATCCCGGCGGCGGTGGCGTTGCGCGAGGTGGCCCAGTGGCTGCTGCTTGCCGATCGCAAGGGCGAGATCGACGCCCTGGCGCAGGAGGCCGGCATCCGGCAGCTTGGCGGGGCCTAGGTGGCCCGCTTTGGCCCCTTCCTGCTGTGGCTGGGGCTGCTGATCGGGGCCTGGTCGCTGCTTTGGGTGGGGCATGAGGCCGCGGCGGCGCGCTTTGGCCTGCGCTTCACCCGCGACCTCGACACGGTGCTCTGGACCCTGGCCAAGGTGGGGCTCTGGCTCCTGCCGGTGGCGGCGCTGATTCGCCGTGAAGGCGGGCCGCCGCTCCCCGCCTACCTGGGCCTCGATCACCTGCGTGGCGTCGGCATCGCCGCGGTGGCCAGCCTCGTGTGGATCGCCGTCAACACTCCGCCGCCGGCCCGCGCGGCCCCCTTTGACCTCGCCCTGGCCTCGGCCCTGCTGGTGGCGCCGCTCTTTGAAGAGGTGGTCTTTCGCGGCTGGGCGCTGCACCACCTCTGCCGGCGCGGGGTGCACTTTCTGATGGCCAACCTCGCCACGGCCCTGGCCTTTGCCCTGCTGCATGTGCCGGGCTGGGTGGCGGCCGGCATGTCGGCGGAGGTGGCCCTGCGCCAAGGCGGCGGCGTGGTGGCCCTGGGGCTCGGCCTCGGCTTCTTGCGGCGGGGGCGCAGTCTTTGGGGGCCGATCCTGCTGCACCTCACCAACAACCTGCTCAGCGAGGGGCTGATCGGCGCAGCGCTGGATGCTGCCACAGGGCCGTGAGGCAGAGCAGGCCGGCGAGGCTGATGGCGCCCGGGGCCAGCACCGGGGTGGAGCCCGTGAGCGCGGCCCACAGGTGGGTGGCGGCGTCGGCGTTGGGCTGGATCTCGGCCTCGAAGGCGTAGGCGTGCTCGACGTGCTCGAAGATGCCATAGGCCCCGCCCAGCATCAGCAGGCCGGCGGCGAAGCGCAGCAGGCGGCCGGTGACCGGGTGGGGTTGTACGGCGAAGAAGGCCAGCGCGCCGAGCCCCAGGCCGCCGATGGCGAAGGGCAGAAGCTGCACCGGCTCTCCGGTGTGGCCCATCAGCGCGAGCTCCACGAGGATGCCGAGGACGGTCGCTGCGGCCAGGGCCAGCAGGGCGCGCCGCAGGCCAGCCTCGGTGGGGCTCACGGGGCGCTCAGCAGGGGCTTTGCCTTGGCGGCCTGGTCGGGGCTCACCTGGGCGCCCAACGCGGTCGCGAAGGCCTCGGCGTTGGCGTAGGGCCGGCCGGCGATCAGCGCCTGGGCGCCGGCCTCGGTGAGGCCCTCGATCTGCTGGAGGGTGGCGGCGTCGGCGCCGTTGATGTCGATGGGGACGTAGACATAGGGCTCCCAGGCCGCGACCTGCGGGGCGTCGACGTACTTGCCCATCTCTTTGCGGAACTGGGCGATCGAGACGTAGGGCCGGTACTCCTCGAACTCATGGACCATCTTGGGCGTCATGCCCGGGATGGCGCCCAACTGCGCGGCGGTGGCGCTGTTGAGGTTGAGGCGGGCCGGCGCTGCGGCCTCGGCGGGGGGCGGCGGCGGGGTGGGC
>Ga0164294_10001869_pt1 | contig 19248 bp, 14 predicted proteins | sample GEODES005metaG_FD_111479 | JGI IMG/M metagenome (GOLD analysis project Ga0164294, IMG submission 111479) | Oligotrophic lake water microbial communities from Sparkling Lake, Wisconsin, USA - GEODES005 metaG | ecosystem: Environmental > Aquatic > Freshwater > Lake | place: USA: Sparkling Lake...
CTGCTCGAACAGCTTGGTCACGATCACATACCAGCTGCCCATGGACATCAGCACCAAGATCAGCAAGGTGCCCTTGGCGACGATGTCGCCTTGCGCCCACAGGGCGGCAAGACCATAAGGGTTATCTTCACCGGCGTGGGCGTCGGCCGTGGCTGCGGGGGCAGCCACGGCAGCGACCGGTGCTGCAGGAGCCGTTGGTGAAGCCTCTGCTGCAGGTGCCGGGGCTGCCGCCACGGGCGCTGCCTCTTTGGGCTTGGCCGCAAAGCTGCTGCTGGCCAGTGCCAGGCCTGCCGCCACAGCGATGCTCCAAAGCAAAGTCTTGACTTGTTTGTTCATGATGGATGACTCCTGCTTGACTGATCTGAATGGGTTAAAAAATATCTCTTGGAAACTGGGCCTTTTTTTTCAGGCCCTTACTCCAGCTTCCAGGTGTATCGCATGCTCGCCCAACCCTCAACAGGCTGGCCATTTTCTGTACCGGGTTTGAACTGGCACTTGGACAATCCTTGACGCGCCGCCTCGTCCAAGCGCCTAAAGCCCGAGCTCTTGTCTACAGCCGATTCTTTGACTTTGCCGTCCACGCCTACCAAGAACTTCAAGGTGACGGTGCCTTCCTCTTCCAGGCGACGCGACGCGCTGGGGTAGTCAGGTTTCTCGCACGAAGAGGCGGAGATCACGGCTGCGGTGCGAGCAGGTGGTGCTGGCGGTGCGGGTGGTGCAGGTGGTGCAGGCGGTGAAGGTGGCGCCGGAGGCGGGTTGCTTGGCACCGGCAGCGGCGAAGGCGGCGCTTCTGGCTGCGGCTTGTTCGAAACTGCTGCAATCGCATTGACCGGTGGCGGCGTGTTCACCTGAACCTCCACCGGGGGCACGTAAGCTGGAGGTGGAGGCGGCAGATTTTTGGGCGGTGGCGGAGGAGGCGGAGGAGGAGGAGGAGGAGGCGGAGGTTTGAGCTCTTCAAGCAGTACCGCTTCTACAGGGGGTTTGACGAACTTGACAAATTTGTTCGTCAAGCCAGAGTTGACAGCCCAAAAAAGCAGCGCGTGCAACACCACCACGACCGACAGACCCACCCAGTGCTTTCGGGGTGACCTTTGTCTGCTGGCGTAATCTTTCATCAGCTTTGCGTTCCTTTGTGAGATCAAACTGACTGACATCCGTCAGTTGAGTTCAAGCATTTGTAAACCATTTTCCATGGCTTATAGTTTACGACCAATATGGCATCTGAAAAGGTCGTATCCGGCAGCTGAAACCAAGATTGCATGGCATCGCCGCTTGGACAGCATTTTCTGTTCAACATAAGCAATTGAAATCAAATTTGTATTAATTTATATAATATAAACAGGGCGTCAGAGGTGGTGGTGAAGTCTATGTCGTTGTCTTTAGGCCGATGCCTTTTTCAGCTTTGAAATTCAAGTGACAATATTGGTATGTCATATCGTTTCTGTTTGTTGCTTCGTCTCGCCAGTTTAGGGGTGTGGTCCTTGTTGAGCCTGTCCGTTGTTGCGCAAACGGCGGCGCCTGCCGCGGTGCAGCTGGAAGTTTATAAACCCCTTCAAGCGGCCCAAGAGGCGTTGAAAATCAGCCAGCCGCAGCAAGCACTCACCTTGGCGAAAGAGGCTTTGGCGGTGTCCAAAATAACGCCTTACGAAACCTATCTCGTGCAGCGGACCTTGGCTGTGGCAGCACTCGCGGCCAAAGATTTCGATCAGGCCGCAGCCTCATTGGAAGTGTTGTTGTTGCAGCCCGGGCTGAGTGCTGCAGAACAGCGTCCTTTGTTGGAGTCTTTGATGCACGCCAGTCAGCAAAAAAAAGACCTTGCGGGCTTGGTCAAGTGGGCCAGGCGCTATTTGGACGACGGCGGCACCGATCCGTCGGTTCGCCCCGCACTGATTCAGACTTTGTCTTTGTTGAATGCGCATCAGGATGTGATTCAAGAAATGCTCATCAAAATGAAATTCGATGCAGTTGGGGGCCAAAACGCGCCCGAGGGGGAGTTGCGCCTCTTGGCGGTGAGTTACCGCGAGGTGAAGGACAGCGCTGGTTATGAAGCCACTTTGCATCAGCTTTTAGCCCTGTATCCTTCCAAGGCTTATTGGGCAGAGGCTATCGGTCGCCAACTCAGTCTAGCCCAAACCAATGCACGTTTCGATCTGGATGTGTACCGTCTTTCAGAGGAGACCGGCATTTTGGAAGATGCCGAGGCTTTCGTCATGATGGCCGAGTTGGCCTTGAAGGCCGGTTTGCCTGCCGATGCGCAGCGTGTCATGGAAAATGGTTTCCAGATCGGCCTACTGGGCAAAGGCAGCCAGGCTTTGGCACATGCTAAATGGCGTCAACTGGCCGCCACCCAGTTGGCTGAAGATGACAAGTTGATGGCTTCGCTCGAAAAATCAGCCCAAAACAGCAATGACTGGGTGGGCTTGGGCGATGTGTGGCTTTCTAAACAGCAGTGGGCTCAGGCCAGCGCGATGTACGCCAAGGCTTTGGCGTCAGGGCCGGTTCGGCGTGAGGCTGAGGTGTATTTGCACCATGCGATCGCTCTGTTCAAGGCGGGAGACGCGGTTGCAAGTCGGGCTTTACTGGCCAAGATCAGCGACGACAAAACGGCGATGGCGGTGGCCAATTTATGGCGCATCCGTACGCTGGCGCCATCAAAGTGAGCGCATAAAACCGACAAAAACACTCAGGGCTTGAGCGCTTGGGCCGCCGCAGTGGCTGCCGCTTTTTGGGCAAACTCGGCACGCAGAGCTTTCAATCGCGCGCGCGGATCTTCCCGCACCGTGTCTTTGTCGAGGGCCATTTCGGTAATGAATCGGCTGGGCAGCGCAGAAATGGTTTCTCGGCCTTTTTTGCGGCGCTTGGTCCAACTCACAGCCAGGCTGCGTTGGGCGCGGGTGATGCCCACATACATCAGGCGGCGCTCTTCTTGCAGGCGCAACAATACAGCTTCGCTCATCGCGCCTTCGGCCATCCCTGATGGGGCAGTGTCCTCACCCAGTTTGAAGGGCAGCAAGCCTTCGTTCACACCCACCAGCATCACATGCGGCCACTCCAGGCCTTTGGAAGCGTGCAGGGTGGAAAGGGTCACCACGTTTTGCTCGGTTTCGCGTTCGTTGAGCGTCGACAGCAGCGAGATGGTTTGCGCCACCTCTAAAAGTGATTTGACTTCGGATGCGCTGCTGACGCCTGCGGCGTCGTCGATTTCGCCGCCGCAGCGGGCCGCCATCCAGTCGCAAAATTCGAGCACATTGGTCCACCGGGCGGCGGCGATTTTTTCATTGTCTTCGCCCTCGTACACATGCTTTTCATAGCCAATGTCTTTGAGCCAATCGCTCAAAAACGTCCGCGCACTTTCGGCCCCCAAGGTGTGCCGAGCACGGTATTCTTGGTCGTTCAAAAAGCGGCCGAATTCGTGCAGGCTGCCCACTGCTTTGGCCGACAAGACGCTGGGCAGGCTGTTGGCAAACAGGGCTTCAAACAGGCTGAGTTTGTATTGGTTGGCAAATTTGCCCAGTTGCGCGAGGGTTTGATGACCGATGCCGCGCTTGGGGCTGATGATGGCGCGTAAAAAGGCCGGGTCGTCGTCGTTGTTGATCCACAGGCGGAACCAGGCGCACAGGTCTTTGATTTCTGCGCGGTCAAAAAAACTTTGGCCGCCCGACACTTTGTAAGGAATATTGGCGCGGCGCAGCGCTTTTTCAAATGGTTTGGCCATGTGGTTGGCGCGGTACAAAATTGCAAAATCTTTGAGCTCACGGTACTGCGCCTCGCCTTGGGCATTGGTGGTCACGGTGGTGCCTGCCCGCAAAGACTGTATGCGCGAGAGGGTCCGCTCGGCCTCGTGTTCTTCGTTGTCGGCATCGACCACCCGCACCGGCTCGCCTTCGCCCAATTCCGAAAACAAGGTTTTGGGAAACAGTTTGGGGTTGGGCTGAATCACGTTGTTGGCCGCACGCAAGATGGCGCTGGTGGAGCGGTAGTTTTGCTCCAGCTTGATGACTTTCAGCTTGGGAAAGTCTTGCGGCAGCTTTTTTAAATTGTCCAGCGTCGCACCACGCCAACCGTAGATGGACTGGTCATCGTCGCCCACGGCGGTAAAGCGGCCACGCTCTCCCACGAGGTGCTTGAGCACTTCGTATTGGGTGGCGTTGGTGTCTTGGTATTCGTCCACCAGCACATGCCCCATGGTGGCTTGCCATTTGGCCCGCACCTCAGGGTGGTGGGCCAGCAGTTTGAGCGGTAATCCGATCAGGTCGTCAAAGTCGACGCTTTGGTAGGCGTTCAAGCGGTCTTCGTACAGGCCCATGATGCGGGCAATGATGTGTTCGTTGTCGTCTTTGGCCTGCGCTTGCGCTTGGGCTGCATTCAGCCCGTTGTTTTTCCACAGGCTGATGGTCCACTGCCATTGGCGTGCGGTGGCGGCATCGGTGCTGCCGCCGCAGTCTTTCAGGATGCTGGTCACGTCGTCCGAGTCCAAAATGCTGAACTGCGGTTTCAGGCCCAGCACGGCGCCGTCTTCGCGCATGATGCGCACGCCCAGTGCATGAAAGGTGCAGATCAACACGTCTTTTGCGGCCTTGCCGATCAGGCTGCGGGCGCGTTCGCGCATTTCTGTGGCGGCTTTGTTGGTGAAGGTGATGGCCGCAATTTGTTTGGCCACCAGACCGACTTGCATCAAGCGGCCAATTTTGTGGGTAATCACCCGGGTCTTGCCTGAACCCGCGCCCGCCAAAACCAGGCAGGGGCCGTGGACATAGTTGACCGCGTCTTGTTGCGCGAGGTTGAGGCCGGTGGTGAAGTCAGACATGGGCGGCATCATAGCCGCACGGTGTTATTTGGCTGGGCCAAATCAAGAGACAATGGCGCTATGTTTGATGTTTTGCAAGTGACTTTTCCTTTTTTTGCCCTGGTTTTGGCCGGATTTATCGCTGCGCGCAGGGGGATGCTGCCGCTGGAGGCGATTGCGGGCTTGAATGGGTTTGTTTTGTATTTCGCATTGCCGTGCATGTTGTTTCGTTTTGGCGCGGGCATGCCCGTGGCGCAATTGCTGAATGCCGGGGTCTTTTTGACCTATTTGTTGTGTGCCTTGGTGATGGTGGGGTTTACGGTTGCGGTCAGTTTGAACCGGCGCATTCGCTGGAACGATGCCGCTTTTGGGGCCCTGGTGGGGGCCTTTCCCAACACCGGGTTCATGGGCGTGCCTTTGCTGGTGGCTTTGTTGGGGTCTGCGGCAGCGGGTCCGAGCATCGTGACGATTTTGGCTGACATTGTGTTCACCATGTCTTTGTGTATTGCCTTGTCGCGGCTTGATGCTGCGGGTGAGAGTGGGGCGTCTTTGGCGGCACGCAAGGCCTTGGCCGGTATGCTGCGCAACCCCATGCCGTGGGCCATTTTGCTGGGCGCCATATTCTCTTGGCAGCAATGGGCCTGGTGGGGGCCTTTGGACAAGACGGTCGGTCTGATGGGCGATGCGGCTTCGCCTGTGGCCTTGTTCACCATTGGCGCGGTGTTGGCCCGCTCCCAAATGCAAGCCCATGCGCGTGAAAATGGCCCTTTGCTGTGGCGCGATGTGGTGCCGATCGCCTTGATCAAACTGGTCTTACACCCTCTGCTGGTCTTGGTGGTGGGTGCGGCGGCGGTGTCAGTCGGCGTACCCATCGATGCGTTTGCCTTGAAGGTCATGGTCTTGGTGGCGGCATTGCCCAGTGCCAGCAATGTGTCGATGCTGGCCGAACATTTTGGCGCCGACAATGGCCGCGTGGCCCTGATCATTTTGGTATCGACCGCGGCGGCCTTTTTGACTTTTTCAGGTGCCGTGACTTTGCTCAATTGAGCGGCTGAACAGCGGCTTTTAACTGGGGGCGATTTGCGGCGGCTAAATCGCCAGCGGGTCAACATCGACCAGCCAGCGGATCAGCCCTTTGTGTTCAGGGCTTGAGCGCACGCTGTGCATCAAGGGTTGCAAGGTGGCCAGTACTTTTTGCAAGGCCATGCGAGAGGCGCTCTCGATCAGCATTTGCGCCCGCTCCACATCGGCCACTCTTTGCATGCTCATGGGGACCGCCGGAAACAAGCTCACTTGGCTGAGCAGGTCGGCCATTGAAGGGTCTTGCGCCGCTTGGGCTTGCAGGGCTTGGCTGGTGGCATTCAAAAAGAGCTGCGCTACTTCTTGACTGCGCGCATCGGCCCGCAGCAAGGCTTGGTAACTCAGGGGGGGCAGACTGGCTTGTTCGCGTTGCTTCAGCTGACTGGCGGCAAACGCCGGGTAGTCGTGTTGTTTGAGCGCGGCAAATACGTCGTGTTGAGGGTGAAAGGTTTGCACCCACATTTCACTTTGGCTGCTTTGCCCAGCGTCTCTGCCGGCCCGACCACCCGCTTGCATCAGCAATGAAAACAGCCGCTCGGGCGCCCGAAAATCACTGGAAAACAAGGCGTTGTCGGGGTTGATGGCGGCGACCAAGGTGATGCGTCGAAAGTCATGCCCCTTGGCAATCATTTGTGTGCCCACCAAGACGTCGACCTCGCCTGAGTGGACTTTCGCCAATTGGCTTTCGAGGGCGCCTTTGTGTTTGGTGCTGTCGGCGTCAATCCGTAAGATGCGCACGGCTTGGCCATCCGGGCGTCGCACGTTGACCAGCAATTCGGCCAGGTGTTCTTCGAGTTGTTCGGTGCCGCGCCCTATGGGGGCGATGTCGGCGTTGCCGCAAGAGGGGCAGGCGCGCGGGACGCGTTCTGTAAAACCGCAGTGGTGGCAGCGCAGGGTGCGGTCGAGTTTGTGAAACACCCGAAACGCGCTGCAATGGCTGCATTCGCTTTTCCAGCCGCAATCGGCGCAGTGCAGCACGGGCGCATAACCGCGCCGATTGAGCAGCAGCATGCATTGCTCGCCGCGTTCAATGCGGGCTTGCATGTCGGTTAAGAGCTGGGAAGACAACACGGTTTTTCGCGGCTGCTTGTTCATGTCGACCCGGCGCACAAAGGGCAATTGCCCCGCACCGACGCGTTCGGGCATGACCAGCCGTTGGTAGCGCCCGCCTTCTGCAGCAGGGCGGCTGTGGTGCCAGCTTTCAAGCGACGGTGTGGCCGAGCCCAGGATGACTTTGGCACCTTCCAAGCGGCCACGGTAAATGGCCAGGTCGCGCGCTGAATAGCGGGCCCCTTCTTGTTGTTTGTAGCTGGGGTCGTGCTCTTCATCAACCACGATCAATTGCAAATGGGGCAGGGACGCAAACACGGCCATGCGTGTGCCCAATACGATACGGGCTGTGCCGGCGTGTGCCGCCAACCAGCTGTTCAGCCGTTGTGCGGGGGTCATTCCGCTGTGCATGGAGACAACACGCTCTGCCCCAAAGCGGGCGGTGACGCGTTCTTCGAGCTGAGGGGTCAGGTTGATTTCGGGCACCATGAGCAGCGCCTGGGCCAAGGGATCGGATTCGAGTTGGCGCTGAACAGCTTGCAAATAGACTTCGGTTTTGCCGCTGCCAGTGGCACCAAAAATGAGAAAAGGGCCGGGCTGAGAGGCGATCTGCGCCAGGGTGTCGCTTTGCTGTTTCGACAGCGCCAGAGCGGGGGCAAAAGGGGTTTCGTCTGTGCTGGCGCGGGCTTGTTTCTTCAGGCGACGCCCCATCTGCAGGGCGCTCAGGTCACGCAGTTGGGGCGGCAGGGCGGCCATGGCCACCTCGCCCACTGAGCGCTGGTAGTATTGCGCGGCAAACTGAACCAGTTGCCGCCAAGCCGCAGGCAAGGGTGCGATGCCTTCGAGCAGGCCTTCAATGTCCCGCACGCTGTGTGCACGTAAATCTGCGGGAGGGCTGTCGTGAATGGCCCAGATGACACCCAATAAGGAACGCGAACCCAGGGGAACGCGTACCAAGGCACCTTCAGTTGGCGTGCCAGTTTCACTGCTTTGCCGGACATGGCGGTAAGTCAGCAAACCTCCGATCTGACTGTGCGCAGGTGTTTGAACGGCAATCTCAAGCCATAAGGTCATGGGGTGTCAATCACTGCCAGTTCGATTAAATTCATGAATTTGCAAGAATTGATATTTAGATCGATTATGCAAATCATATCTAAGTCATTGATTTTTCATGCTTTTACAGACAATCCCATGAATCTGTGGATAACTTTGTTGAAAAGTACCTTGGGACCTTTCTAAATGCTTGAAAATCAAGCCTTTAGCTGGATTGCTCATCATCTGAGCACAATAAATTTATTCAATTAAAACAAGGACTTGTTTTTAGGCGATGGCTGAGGATTTGAACCCTATTTTGGCAATCACCCATAGAAACAGAAAAAAGCGTTTTGTGCATAAGTCAATAGGAAAAAACCATAAAAACTAATTTTTTTGCACAAAACACTGTTTTCCTGTGCCAACAGCATGAATTTGTATGCCTTCTGGTCAATAAGTTGACATCACGCACGCAAAGACCGTGAGTGGGCGTGCACCGCTTCGACCAAGGCTGACACATGGTCTGGCGGTGTGTATTGGCTGATGCCATGGCCCAAATTGAAAATATGGGTTGGCCCACTGGTCTCGCTGTCGGTATGGGGTTTGCCAAAGCTGTCGAGCACGCGCCGGACTTCTTGCTGGATTTGCGCAGGCGGGGCAAACAACACATTGGGGTCGATATTGCCTTGCAAGGCTTTGCCGGGTCCGCCCACGGCGCCGCCCACGGCGGCACGGGCTTTGGCCAGGTTAACGGTCCAGTCCAGACCCAGTACTTCGCAGTCCAGACCGGCCATCTCGTCCAGCCACAAACCGCCGCCTTTGGTGAAGACCAGACGGGGAACAGTCTGCCCATTGTGTTCTGTTTTGAGTTGGGCCAGCACCTGTCGCGTGTAGGCCAGGCTGAACTCTTGGAACGCACCATCGGCGAGCACACCGCCCCAACTGTCAAAAATCATGACCGCTTGAGCGCCGGCTTCAATCTGGGTGTTCAGGTACAAGGCGACCGCATTGGCATTGATTTTCAGGATGCGGTGCATCAGGTCAGGGCGGCTGTACATGAGGCTCTTGACGTGGCGGTAATCGTCTGAGCCTTTGCCTTCAACCATGTAGCAAGCCAGCGTCCAGGGGCTGCCGGAAAAGCCAATCAAGGGGACGCGGCCGTTGAGTGCTTGGCGAATGGAGGTGACCGCGTCGAAAACGTAGCGCAGCTTGCTCATGTCCGGCACGTGCAACTCGGCCACGGCGGCTTCGTCGCGCACGTTCTTGGCAAAACGGGGACCTTCGCCCAGCGCAAAGCTCAGGCCCAAGCCCATCGCGTCGGGCACAGTGAGGATGTCGCTGAACAAAATGGCGGCGTCCAGCGGGTAGCGTTCCAGGGGTTGCAAGGTCACTTCGGTGGCAAAGTCCACGTTGGTGGCCAACCCCATGAAGCTGCCTGCTTTGGCGCGGGTGGCGCAGTATTCGGGCAAATAGCGACCGGCTTGGCGCATCAGCCAGACGGGGGTGTGGTCAGTTGCTTGGCGCATGCAAGCGCGCAAGAAGGTGTTGTTTTGCAGGGGGGCGAATGGGCTTGCGTGGGTCATGGTGCTTATTGTCGCAGGGCGTCGGTGATTTCTTGTACTGAGGGCAGCTCTGAAAGTACCCGGGGCGGCTTGCCGGGTGCGTACACGGCATAGACCGGCACGCCGTTGCGCCCGAGTTGGTTCAGTGCTTGCGTGATGGCGGGGTCTTGCCGTGTCCAGTCGGCACGCAGCAAGGCCACATGCTGCGCTTCAAAGGTTTTCAGCAGGCCCGCGTTGGTGAAAGTGGTTTTCTTGTTGAATTGGCATGTGACGCACCAGGCGGCAGTGAAGTCGACAAATACTGTTTGGCCAGCGTCCAGCCGGGCCTGCAGCGTTTGAGGAGACCAGGGCTGCCATCGGGCAGCGCCAGGCAAATTATCAGCGCTGGAGCCTGAAACGGGCTGCGGCGCCTGGGCGATAAAGACGGTGTGGCCTAACCAGAGGCTCAGCGCTATGCCCAGCGCTGAAAGCGCCCAGCGTGTGCGGCCCGTCAGGCCCCAGGTCCAGATGACGAAAGCCAAGGCGACCAGCAAGCCCAGCAAGGCGCTGGCCCCATCGACGCCGGTTTGCTGGCCCAGCACCCACAGCAGCCACACCACCGTGGCGAACATCGGAAAAGCCAGCAGTTGGCGCAGGGTTTGCATCCAATCACCTGGCCGAGGCAAGGCCTTGGCAAAGGCAGGCGACACACTGGCGGCCAGGTAAGGCAAAGCCAGACCGGCGCCCATGGCGGCAAAAATAGGCAAGGCCTGCCAAGCGGGCAGGCCAATCGCCAGGCCCAAGGATGCGCCCATAAACGGTGCCGTGCAGGGCGATGCCACCACCACAGCCAACACACCAGACCACAACGCATCGACCGCGGGATGGCGGTGTTGCGCGGCCGCTAAGCGACTGGGGACAAATTGACCGAATTCAAAGAAGCCCGACAGATTCAAACCCAGCAGCGTAAAAAGTACCGCCAAAGCGGCTACCACGGCGGGCGATTGCAATTGGAAGCCCCAGCCCAGTTGGCTGCCGCCGGCCCGCAAGGCGAGCATCAGCCCGCCCAGAATGACAAACGAGCCCACCACGCCCGTTGTGTACGCCCAGCCCGCCCAGCGATGGGCTGATCGCGTGTGTCCGGGGTGGGCAAACCCAACTACTTTGATGGCCAGAACAGGGAAAACGCAAGGCATCAGGTTGAGCAACAGCCCGCCCAAGAAGGCGCCCAACACAGCCCCAATCCACAAGCCCAGGCCTGCTGGCGTTGAAGTGAGGGGTGGCAAGGCTGAGGCATTGTCTTTCAAGGCTTGACTCAATTGCGGCGATACGGCGGTGACGGCTGGCGGCGGCCATATCCCGGTGACCGGTGTGGCCACGGTCACGCCGGCGACTTTGTCTGCAGGAGGATCACCCAAGGCCACCAACCACTGGAGTGTTTGGGGGCTGTCAACGCGCTCTGGCGAAACGGGGATCAGGGCGGTCCAGACGTCGCCCGTCCACTGTTGGGTCCAGTCGCGGCCCGCAACGGCAGAGTTGACGATGATCTCTGGCGTGATCGGAAACAGGCTCAATTTTTGCCCACGCCAAGCGGCGGGCAGAGCCTTCAATTGCAAATTCAATCGGCTTGCATTGTCGATCAAGGTGGCATTAGCTGTCGCTGTGGCTTTTGTACTGTTTTGCGTTGCGTCACGGCCCAGCAATGACTGTGGCTGTAGTTTCAAGGCCGACTCAAAGAGATCGCTCTGTGACGCGCTAGCGCCTTGCGCAGGGAAACTCAATGAAAAAAAACCTTCTTGCGGAATACATTCTTGACGGCAAACCAGCCAGTTGGCTTGGAGTTGTACGCTGAGCGTACCGCTGGCATTGAATTCTTTGCCGACTTGAACCGGAACGACCAGCAAGCTGCTGTTTTCGTAGCCATAGTTGGTCAGCGTTCCGATAGCGATTTTTTGGGGCATCGGCCAAATCGTCTCTGAGGCGGTCAGTCCAGGCGGCAGTGTCCACCGCAGTTGGGTCGGCAGGCCCGAGTCACCGGGGTTTTGCCAGTAGGTATGCCAATCGGGTTGATGCTGCAGTTGCAAGCCGAGCCAAAAGCTGCGTCCGGCCAGCACGCCTTGGGGCGCATAGGCCATCACTTCGGCCCTTACCTGGGCTGTTTGCACGACGGTGCCTGCCGGTGCGGCAGACGCCAGTGCCAAGTTGGGGTGGGTTGCGGCACTGGGTTTGGCAGTTGGGAACAGTTGGGCCCAGGCGGGCGCATGGGCCATGGCGAACACCAAGGCCAGGGCGAACACCAAGGCTGAGGCAGAGCCGAAGCGTGACAGCAAGCTGTGTTGCCGATCAGGGGACGAGGGTGAAAAGCGCATAGATCATGACTGTACACCGGGTACAGGCCTGATGTCGTTGGCCACCTCTATTAAGATGCGGGCATGAACTCCACACCTCGTTTCTGGGCCGAATTGACCACGGCCGATTTTGCGCAACTGGATTTGTCGCGCACGGTGGCGGTATTGCCCGTGGCCGCAACCGAGCAACATGGACCGCATTTGCCATTGTCGGTGGACACCGATTTGGTCGACGGTGTGGTCCAGGCCAGTTTGGCGCATTTGCCGTCGTCTTTGTCGGTCTTTTTTTTGCCGACGCAGGCGCTAGGGCTGAGCCCTGAGCACGCTCGGTTTCCGGGGACATTGACGCTGCGCGCAGAAACTGTGATTCGTTTGTGGACCGAGATCGGTGAGTCTGTGGCCGCCAGCGGCATCCAGAAGTTGCTGCTGTTGAATGCGCATGGAGGGCAGGTCGGTGTGATGGACATTGTCGCGCGAGACTTGCGCGCCCGCCTCGGCATGCTGGTGTACAGCACAAGTTGGTTCAATCTGCCTTTGCTGGATGCAGACGGACAGGATGTGAATGCCCAATTCAGCACCCATGAGCACCGCTTTGGAGTGCATGCGGGTGAAATTGAAACTTCCATGATGCTGGCGCTCAAGCCTGAGCGGGTTCGCATGGACAAAGTGCAGAATTTCCACTCCACTTCGGCCGATCGGAAAGCAAGTTTGCCCGTGCTGGGCAATGGGCGCAGTGCCAAATTGGCTTGGCAAATGCAGGATTACAACCCGTTGGGGGCCGCAGGCAACGCGGCCGCGGCCACCGAAGAAAAAGGCAGAACCTTGGTCAGTGCGGCCGGAAAAGGACTGGCCGCTTTGCTGGTGGAGTTGGCGGGGCTTCCCCATTCGATTTTGACCGATCAAATCGGTCCGTTCTAATCGGTCCGTTTTAATCGGCTTTAAGGCCAGGGCGGCAAAACCAAATCGCAGCTGCTGGCATGGACCTGCTTGGGGTGTTCGCGGGTGGTATCTAAGCACCCGCCTTGCGCATAAACCCCTTGGGGATCTCGCATGCGCGTCATGCGTTCGAGCACACCCGCCAACGCAACGGGGTCATTCAGGGTTTGTGCGACGAAGGCTTCGACTCGCTTTTCGTCCATTTGCAATTGGCCTTGGTCATCGACGTAGACCCCATCGCGCCAATGGAAAATTTCAACGCATTTGTTCACTAAGGTATAGGGCTTGTCTTGCTGCCAGAAGTTGCTGAACAAGCCGCTGCCCATGTAGATAACCCAAGAGCCTTCATAGCCGGTGATATCAGAAGAACGTTCATCTGGATTACGGAACCACAAACGATCCCCGGGGACGTAGTAGTGCGAAGGCAGCGGGTTGTCCATGCTGCCGTATTCCACCAAAAACACCTCATGAAACAAGCCTGAGCGAATCGCATGCACTTCGTTTCGCTGTTGTAAGGCGTTAAAAAGGGGCGGGTTGCTGATTTGGGCTTCTTGCGCAATGCCCAGCAAAATCACATATTCGGTTGCGCGGTAGCAGGAAAAATCGTAGTGTTTTCCGGTGGCTTCAGGTTGTGTGGCGCTGATCAGGGCGCAAATCAAACTTTGACCGTGCTGCAAGACAAAGCCACGCTCGGGTTCATAGCGCCAAAAGGTTTCAGGGCGCTCAGCGGCAGCGGTGTTGAAGGCCAAGGCTGTTTTGCGTGCAGCTTCGACCATGAAGCGGCGTACCCTGATGCTGGATGCCAAGGCCTCTAGATCCGAAAAATGAAATGCCATTGGGCTTGCCAGCAAGGCAACCATGATTTCACGGTCCAATGCCTTGTGCTCAGCCGTTTCTGTTTCTGCTTCTTGCAATGGTGTCCAGCGTTGATGGATGTCTAAAGTGTCATGGCCTGGGGTCCAGTTCAATGCAGCCGCCTCGGACAAGTGGCACCTAAAAAAAGCTGAACGGTCTGTGTGCACCGGCGTGACCATCACGGCGTCTTGCAGTTCGAGGGACGCAAACAAAGTGTCGATAGCTGAACGAGCGGCTGCAAGTCCCTCTTGGCTTACGGCGCCACATTGCAATTGAATCCCCCCTGCGCGGCGAATCAATGAATAGTCATCAAGCTGAAAGAGCATGCACTCTATTGTGAATGAAAACTAACGCAGTGTTCATTCGGGGAAACACTGCCAACACCACGCGAAAAGTCATGGCAGAGGCAACAGGCAGTCCGCCCTCACATCCTTCTTTATTGTCAGGCGTAAGTGATCAATTTTGCATGCTCAGCATCATTCAGATGTGGCAAGCTGTTGTAGGTCACGAGCATGTGACGCTTCGGGGTGTATGCAAACTCTGTGAGCGAAGTGTTGCGGATGCGCAGATTCAACTCGATGGTGGTTTCGGGGGATGTGCCGAGGATGTGGCCTACAGCGGTTGAAATCGGCCCGCCACTGGAGACGATCAAGACCGGTCCGCTGTAGTTGTGTCTGACATGGTCCAGTGCGCTGGTGACGCCGAGCACAAAGTCGACGTAAGAAGGCATGTTTTGGGGTTCCGACTGCCCAGACATCCACTTTTTGAGCGCGTCTTTCAGCACACGAAAGTGATGTCGGTACATTTCGGGCGTGTTTGGTTTGGCCAAGGGTTGCGGGTGCACGGTTTGGATCAGGGCGTGACTGTCGTACTCGTCGAGTCCCGGCCAGACTTGCGGTGTGTGCACCCACCCGGCGCCTTCTGCCATGGCCTCCCAAGTCTGACGATGGCGTTTCAGGGTGCCGATCAATACGGCATCAAATGGTGCGCTTTCGTGCGCGCCTAAGGCCATGGCTTTTTCGCGCCAATACTGGCCCAAGCGAATGCCTTGCTCACGACCGCGCGGGCTGAGTTGGTCGTAGTCATCGGCACCAAACGAGGCCTGGCCGTGGCGCACAAGATAGAGATTTCCCATGTGTTGATTCTGTGCAGATTGTGCGCAAATTCCAGTCACCTACGTGCTACAAAAGCACTTGACCCCGGATGCAGGTGACCGACAGCCCCCCCACCCACACTTGCCCTGTTGCATCTTGTTCAATAAAGATGCTTCCCTTTCGGCCTAGCACCGAGCCTTGGCTTGCCGCATAGCGCGTGGGGAGCAGGCCTTCAGCAATCAACCATTGTGCGAGTGACGCATTCAAACTGCCGGTGACAGGGTCTTCAGGGATGCCAATGGCCGCGGCAAAGGCGCGGACTTCGAGGGCCGTTTCGAGCTTCTTTTCTGCCTTCCAGGTGGTGTGGTGGCTTGTTTTCACAAAGGCCAGCGCTTCACGATTGGCGCGCCCAATGAGTGCGGGCATGGGCTGCGCCTCATGCAGTGCAGCTACGCCCACTTTGAGGCCGGTTTTTTTCAGGGCGGCATGGTCAGGCGACAAGCACAACACGGTGGCGGTGTTGTCTAGCAAGAGGCCAAGCCACTGTGGGCCGTTGTTTAAATGCTGTGCACGCAAGACCATCGCGCTGTCCAGTCCCAGTGCTTTGCAGACAACATTGAGTTCGTCAGCTTCAACGTCATGGCGCTGCAGTGCAGGCGCAGCAAAGGCCCATGCGCCCAAGGGTGAGGCGCGTTGAATGTGAACCAGTCCGACACCGCATTCTTGCACCACGCGGTCAGGGTGGTGTGCCTTTCCGCCAGCCTCGCGCCACGCATGGGCGGTGCCCAGTGTAGGGTGCCCGGCAAAAGGCAACTCGCCGCCTGGTGTGAAGATGCGCACACGGTAATCAGCGCCATGTGCATGGGCGGCTTCTGTGGGGGGCAAGACAAATGTAGTTTCGCTCAATTGCGTCCATCGCGCAAAATGCTGCATTGCATCTGCATCAAGCTCTGCACCATCGAGCACCACCGCGACGGGGTTGCCCAGGTAGGGGTGGTCTGTGAACACGTCGACTTGGGTGAATGGCCGTTGTCTCATTGAGGGGTGCATTTCTAAAGTGTAGTTCTGATCAAATGTCGAGGTGTCAGGAAATCGGTCCGCTTCTTTCGTAGATGGGCATGCGTTTGCCGGCCATCACGGCGGCCATGACGGCCAAGCCGAAGCACAGGGTCATCAGGTCGATTTGCTCTCCTAACAAAGGGACAGAAACCAGCATGCTCATAAAGGGCTGCAGTTGTTGAATCTGGCTGACACGCACGGTACCGCCAAGCGCCAATCCTCGGTACCAGGCAAAAAAGCCGATCCACATGGAAAACAAAGACACATAGGCAAAGCCCATCCAGGACGTCACTCGGATCGACGTGTCTGGCAGAGTCCATACGCTGACGGGCAAACTCACTGGCAACGAAATCACCAGCGCCCAGCAGATGACGTGCTCTGCGGGCATGCGAGCCGACAACCTGGCCCCAGCCACGTACGACAAAGCCGCCCAGCCCATGCCGGCTAACAGCACCCCGTCTGCCCAGTGCAGGCTCAATCCGGTGTGGCCTGATCGCAAAACCGCAAAGCCCACGACCAGTGCGCTGCCTAGGCTGGCACAGACCCAAAACCCAAGGGATGGTCGTTGCTTGTGTGCCCAAGCCCCGATGGCTGCGGTGGTCAAGGGCAGCACGCCCAACATCACGCTGGCATGTACTGATTCCACATGTCTCATGGCGATCGAGGTGAATAACGGAAAACCAAATACCGCCCCCAATGCGGTGAGGCCTAGCAGATGCCAATCGCTGCGTGCGGGTACACCTGCGCGTTGTACAACCAGCAGCAATGCGCTGAGCAGACCGGCTACGGTGGCGCGCCCCATGGCAATGAAAATTCCCGACAATTGAGGGTCAACTGATGAACCTGTAGCCAGTCGGGTCATGGGCAGCGTGAGTGAAAAAATAACGACGCCCAACAAACCCAGCCACATTCCCAGCGTTGTGGCTGGCATCTTTGCTTTGGCCCATGTTGTATCGAGGCGCGTCATTCAGTGGGGCTCATGGTGCTTGCGTTTCGACTTCTCAGCGAGTGCTTAGCACCTCCAAGCGTTCCAGTGCCGCCATTAGTTCGTCGTCAATCGCGGCATCCCTGGCATACAAGGCATTCGCTTTGGCGGTATCTTGTGCAAACAACTGGCCATCTGCCAATTGGGCGCGCAATGTTTGCTGCTCTTTTTCTAATTGGGCCATTTGTTCTGGCAGTGTTTCGAGTTCACGTTGCTCTTTGTAGCTCAACTTAATCTGTGACTTGGGGGCTGCTCTGGCTGGCGCAACCGCTGCCCCTATTTCCAGGGCCTTGGTGTTGATGGGCTGTAATTTGGCCTGGATGGCTGCGCTGCGCTGTGACTGAATCAACCAATCTTGCACAGAACCTTCGTATTCGCGCCAAAAACCGGGTTGGGTTTCGGTGCTTTCGCAGGCAATGATGCTGGTCACGACGTTGTCCATGAAGGCGCGGTCATGGCTGACCAAAAAGACAGTGCCGGGGTAGTTTTGCAGCAAGTCCTCAAGCAATTCAAGGGTGTCAATGTCCAGGTCGTTGGTGGGCTCGTCCAACACCAAGACGTTGGCGGGGCGCGCAAACAAGCGGGCCAGGAGCAAGCGGTTTCTCTCGCCGCCGGACAGCGATTTCACGGGGGAGGTCGCTCTGGCTGGAGAAAACAGGAAATCCGTCAGGTAGCTTTTGACGTGCTGTCGTTTGTTGCCGATCTCAATCCACTCGCTGCCAGGGCTGATGAAGTCTTCTAGTGTGGATTCGAGGTCGAGTGCGTTGCGCATTTGATCAAAATAGGCGACCTCGATGTTCGCGCCTTGCCGAATCTTGCCGCTGTCCGCTTGAATTTCCCCGAGTATGAGTTTCAAGAGTGTGGTTTTCCCGGCACCGTTAGGTCCGAGCAGGCCAATTTTGTCTCCGCGCAAAAGAGTCGCACTGAAGTTGTTGACGATCACTTTGGGTGAACCGTCTACTTGGGTGAAGCTTTTGCAGACATCGGTCAGTTCGGCGACCAGTTTCCCGCTCGGTGCGCCCGAAGCGACTTCCATTCGCACACTGCCCACTTGCTCTCGCCTGGACTGACGTTTGTCACGTAAAGCCTCTAAACGGCCTATGCGGCTTTGACTGCGGGTTCGGCGCGCTTCCACGCCTTTGCGAATCCAGACTTCTTCTTGTGCCAGCAACTTGTCAGCCTTGGCACTGATCACAGCTTCTTGGGCCAATTGCTCTTCTTTTTGCAGTTGGTAGTGCGCGAAATTGCCAGGGTAAGAAAGCAAATGACCGCGGTCGAGTTCAACGATGCGCGTAGCGATGCGATCTAAAAAAGCCCTGTCGTGGGTAATCGTGACCACACTGCCTTTGAAGTCCAAGAGCAATTGTTCCAGCCAGGCAATTGAATCCAGATCCAGGTGGTTGGTGGGTTCGTCCAATAAAAGCACCTCTGGGCGAGTGACCAATGCTTGCGCCAACGCCACGCGTTTTCGATTGCCCCCTGACAGCGAGTCAACGCGCACAGCAGGGTTCAGATGCAGTCTGTGCATGGTTTCCTCTACGCGCTGCTCCCAACCCCATCCATCCACCGCTTCAATTTGGCTTTGCAGGGCATCTAAGTCGCCTCTGCAGTTAACGTAGTCATCTATCAAGGCCAACAAAGGACTCAAGCCGCGCTGAACGGATTCAAAAATAGTGTCATCGCCAATGAGAATGGGTTCTTGAGCAACATAAGCAATGCGGATGCCCTGTTGGACATGCAAGTTGCCGTCATCGGTGCTTTCCATCCCTCCGAGTATTTTTAAAAGTGAAGATTTGCCTGCGCCATTGCGGCCAATGAGACCCACACGTTCGACGTTCTCGAGTGCGAAGTCAGCATGGTCCAGCAGTGCAACATGGCCAAAAGCCAGGGATGCGTTGAGTAAAGTGAGTAAAGCCATAGTGGCGGGATTATCCTCTTGACACAGACGATCTCTTTGAAATGATTCAATGCCGGACTTAGACAGTCTTTCCATGCAAATAGAAGCCCAGGTTGAAAAATTTGTGGCATAATAGAGGGCTTCGCTGCAGAAAAGCTTGTTTAACAAGGGCAGCCAAGACGACGAAATGTGAGGTCGTTAAGTGGTTGAGAAAGCGCAAAAGTTTTCGACTTAATTTGACGAAATCCAAGAAATCGATGTATACTGCAAGGCTTCGCTGCAAATTACTTTTTCTTAAGTAATTGCAGTCAAGTAGGTGGATTGCAATGAGAGTCGCTTGTTAGAAATTAAGAAATTATTTCAAATAAGTTGACTGGCAGCAAAAAATCGATGTATACTAAAAGGCTTCGCTGATCGCAGCGAAAGCAAGTTAAAGATGAGGTTTAGGCCTTATTTGAGACGGCAAGATCGTTAACAAAATACAGCCGATAAGCGTGGGCGTTTGATGGTGATTGCCAAGTTCTACGGAACTTAGCTTTTTAGCTAACAAACGCTCATGAAGTAAAAAAGATGTGAAATTCGTCA
>Ga0164294_10001871_pt1 | contig 19247 bp, 13 predicted proteins | sample GEODES005metaG_FD_111479 | JGI IMG/M metagenome (GOLD analysis project Ga0164294, IMG submission 111479) | Oligotrophic lake water microbial communities from Sparkling Lake, Wisconsin, USA - GEODES005 metaG | ecosystem: Environmental > Aquatic > Freshwater > Lake | place: USA: Sparkling Lake...
CCCTGCATGGGCAACAACCCGGCTGGTGCCGAGTTGGGGGCAACGCAAATATCGGCCACATGCTTCTGCTAGGAGCCTCTTTTATGTCCCTCTCTGCGCTGCAATTCCTCCGCCCTGTCAGCGCCCGAGCTAATGCCTCAGGCCGTAGCCTCCGGAATGCGCGTCGATGCCGTGACCGCCGCCGGACGGGTCGTTTCGAACTCCTCGAACCGCGACACCTGCTGGCCATTGACGTCACCAATCTCGACGACTCGGGCGCGAACTCACTCCGCTGGGCGATCGATCAGGCGAACGCAGCGCCCACGGGCGACACGATTGTGTTCCGCGACCTCGGCACCGGTACGGTTTCGCTGCAGTCGCAACTGCCGACGCTCGCGAAGTCGAACACAGCGTTTACTTTCGCCGGCACGACGAAGGCGCTCACGATCGATGGCTCGGCGGCCGTCGGTGCCGATGGGCTTGTCATCGGCAAGAGCGTCGATGCGATCAGTCTCTCCGGCATCAGTTTGGCAATCAAGAATTTCAAAGGCAGCGGCGTGGTGTTCGAGGGCGGTTCGACGGGAACGTCGTTCAAGGGGCTCACGCTCTCGTCAAACGGGACGGGCATCGAGTTCAAGGCGGGCACGTACACTGGCACGATTGTTCAGGGCAATACCCTCGTATCAAACGGTGTCGGCCTCTCGCTGGCCCCCGCCGGCGGCGACCTTACGAATCTGCAGATCGGTGGTGTGCAGATCGGCGATGGAAATTCGATCACGTCGAGCACCGTGGATGGGGTGACTGTCGCGGCTGGTGACTATCGTGGCACGGTCCTGCAGGGGAACGCGATCACCAAGAGCGGGAGCCACGGAATCTCGCTCGACGCCACGGACCCTGGCACCGGGGCGGCGGCAAGCCTCACGAACCTGCTCATCGGCGGGTTCGCGCTCGGGGTCGGCAACACCATCGCCGACAGCGCGGCCGACGGCATCTATGTCACCACCGGCGAATACACCGGCACCGCAGTGCAGGGCAATACCATCGAGCGGAATCAGACCGGAATAGCACTCAACCCCGGCGGCAAAGGCAAGGTTCTGGGGCTGCTCATCGGCGGTGCCCGGGTTGGACTCTTGTATTCCGAGGGCAACAAGCTCAGTGCCAACCGTGATGAAGGCGTGTCGGTGAGCCAAGGTGCCTTCACCGGCACCGCGATCCAAGGCAACTTGATTTCGCTCAACAAGCTTAGCGGAGTGTCGCTGGGTGACCGCGAAGCGCCGCCGGCCGGCCTGAGCGACCTCAGGGTTATCGGCAACGTGGTCACGCAGAACGGCGGCAGCGGATTCGAGGTGGCCGCCGGCGACTACAAGGGCACGCTCCTTCATGGCAACATCGTGACCAAGAACTCCTTCGGTATCTTACTGAACGACCCCTGCTCCGGGCTCCGGGGAGCACCGGTCACGAACCTGACGATCGGCGGCTCTGGCACGAACCAGGGCAACGCCTTCGAGGCCAATCTCCTTGATGGTCTCGTTGCTTTCCGCGGCGACTATTCCGGCACCGTGGTGCAGGGCAACACGATCACCGACAATGGGGGCAGCGGTGTCAATCTCAGCCCGCTTGGCTTCGGCCTCCCTTTTACCGGACTGCTGCTGGGTGGTGGCCCGGGTGCCGGCAACATCATCGCAAAGAATGGCGTGGATGGCGTGATGGTGAATGCGGGGGTGTATGCGTTTACCGCCGTCAAGGGAAACACCATCAGTGACAACCGTCGCAGTGGCGTTGAGTTTCTCGTCGCGCCCTATGGTCTGGCCCTGACAGGCTTTCAGCTGGGTGGCGGAACGGCCTGGGACGGGAACACGATCCGGAACAACGTCGTCAGCGGCATCGAAGCCTCCAAGGGGGACTACACGCTCACGCTGGTCGCCGGAAACACGATCAGCGGCGGCAAGACAGGCATCTCCCTCAATGACACGACGTCGCTGACGGTGGGCGGCACCACAGCAGCGCTCGGCAACACGATCACCGGAACCGCCGAGCATGGCCTGCGTGCCACGGGCGACCTGACCGGCACCCGAGTGCTGGGCAACACGTTCACCTCCGCCGGCGCCGGTGCCACGGGCGTGTCGCTGACGGACGTCAGCGGATTGGCCTTTGGCGGCGCGAGCCAGGGCGAAGGGAACACGCTCACGGGAGGTGCTGTAGGGCTCGTGGCGACAGGGAACATGGCAGGCACATCGGTTTCTGGCAATGCCTTCACAGGCCAGGTTATGGGCATCCGGCTGCGGGACGCGGTTGGCAGTTTGGATGCCCGGCCATTCACCATCGGTGGCGCCGCCGACAAGGTCGGCAGCGGCGTGGGCAACCAGATCAACACCGTCAGCCTCGGGCTTTACGCGACCGGCAACCTGGCGCAGACCTTCATCCAAGGCAATCGGCTCACGGCCAGTGGCCCCCGCGGGAATGCAATGGCGCTCGAGAATGCCAGCCGCCTCACGGTGGGTGGCACGCTGGCCAGCCAGGGCAACACGCTTTCCGCGACGCAGGGCAACGCCCTCTCCGCGACTGGCGACCTGGCCGGAACGGTGTTTTATCGCAACACGGTCACAGGGAGCCAGTACGGCGCCCTGCTGACGAGGGCCCGCAACTTCCTCTTTGGCAACCGCGCCGCTCCGGCACTCGGCAACCTCGTACAGAGCAACCGGGTCGGCGTGCGGGCGTTCGGCGTGAGCACTGGATCCCAGGTCTGCTGGACGACGTGGTCCAACAACCGCATCAGACTCCAGAGGGTCAGTGCCCCACAATTGGTGGTCCAACCCCGCGTCTGATCGGTAATCCGCTTGAACGGCTCGTAATCACCTGACAAGGCATCGACGTTTCAACACGTAGCATAAGAGAAAAGCATGACAGCCCGCACCCGCAGGAATCGCTCCCTCGCACCGCCGCAGTCGCTCGAGCCGCGGCTCGCACTCGCAGGACTCGTCCAGTTCACCGACATCGATGGCGACCTCGTGCGCGTGGCGTCGTCCCGTGGGACCAACCAACAACTCGCCGCTGCGATCCGTTTTGCCAACACTCCCAGTGGGGCCGTGGCGGACAGCCGCACGATCGAGTCGATCGACCTGTCGGGGCCGCTGTTCTCCGGGACGTCGCTGTCGATTTCGGTGCCGACGACCCCGGGTGGCGGCGACGGACGCGTCGACATTGGTCGAATCACCGTCGGGCCTGATGGGGTGTCGGCGATCGGCATCGACGGCAGCTTCTCGAGCCTGATCGCCTACGGAAGTGTCGGGAGAGTGATGGTGCGGGGCTCGCTCCATGCCGGCTCGACCATCCGTTCGGATCGATGGATCTCCGAAATCGTGATCTCCGGCTCCATCGAAGGCACGGCGGCTGATCCCGTCGTGATCGCCGCTCGCGGCGACGAGCGAGGCGTGGCGCTCGGCCACGTGACGGTGGGCGGAGACACTTCCTACGGTCGGATCCTTGCCGGCTACGACACAGCACTCGTTGCCGCCAACGGCGCGGCCCAGATCGAGAGCGTCGTAATCGGCGGCACGATGGTGGGCACCGACATCATCGCCGGGATCACCAGTTCGAACGGTCTGGCCTTTGGGGCCGTCTCCGACCGCGGCATCGACCGCAGCGATCGCTCCCGGATCGGCTCCGTGCGGATCGGGGGCGTCATCTCCACGCAAGACTCCACGGATGCCTACGCGATCGCGGCCAATGCCGTCGGCTCGGTGTCTGTCGGCGGCGGCCGCGTGACGTCGCCCGCCAACTGGCAATCGCAGCCGGTCGGTACCACCGACCTGATCATCTCGGATATCGCCCCCACAGCGACGCCCTACACCGACTTTGTCGCCGACGCGATCCGTGCCATGGAGCGTCGCACCGGCTCCGACACGAGCGAAGGCATCCTCTGGAATGTGACCGACGGTAACGCACTCCCGGGCCTGGGCACGGACGAGGCGGCCTGGGTGATCCGCACGCAGGATGCCTGGGGTAATACTGAGCCCCATGACTCGTCGGCTGTGCAACAGCGGATGCTCGACACGATCAGCGACATCATCGCGGGCGCGAAGCATGTCGTCGACATCTCGAGCCTTGCCCGCCTCGCCGACGGCGGCTTTCTCGAGGCCATCAAGGAAGGGGCTCGACGGGCCGACGCGGCTGGCAACCGCCCCGTCATTCGTCTGCTCTGGGGCCGCGCAGACAGTGTCAATGCCCCTCCCTTCGTTGACGGCAATGCTGCACTCCAGAAGTTTCATAAGGAAGTGCAAGATGCGGCGCCCAACCTCGTCGTGCTCGCGACACTGATGGCGGACGTCGCCCTGGACCCGGTCAAATTCTCCTGGAACCATTCCAAGATCGTGGCCGCGGACGGCGAGGTGGCATTTATCGGCGGCATCAACATGTGGGACAAGAGTTATCTGCAGTCCGAAGACCCCATTACCGACGTGGGTGTCGTGGTGAAAGGACCAGCTGCAGCGGATTCGCAAAAGTTCCTCGACGTGCTGTGGCGGTACGCCTACGCAGACTCTCTGCCCGTCCGGTTTCTTGACGTGGCGCAGACGAAGATCATTGCCACGCCTGATGTCGATCTGACCAAATATCTCTCCATCGCTCCCGATCGCGGACCAGCCGTGGGCGACGTGCGTGTGATGGCCGTTGGCAGGGCCGCGTACATCGCCGACCAATTCATCGCCGCTGGCCGTGTCAGCGGGAGAAACATCGACAACCCGGTCTCGGCCGCAGACCAGAAGATCGCGAATTGGTGGGTCACATCGACGCCCATGAATGGCCCGACCACGTTTCCCGGCCGCAACACCTGGGATGGCAATAACCCGAGCGACACCGCCCTCCGCTCGCTGATCGACTCGGCGCAAACGAGTGTCGTCATCAGCCAGCAGTCGATGGAGTATCCCCAGGGGAAACTGGGCGAATACGAGATTGACACACCGTCCTACGACGTCCGGCTCTTCGACGCGCTCGCCCGCAAGGTCCGCGACGGAGTCGCCGTGACGATCATCGTCTCCGCCGAGGATCGGAAGTCGGGCGACTATCGAGGCCGACCGGACTGGACGACGGACGTGATGCTGAGCCGATTGACAACGCTCACCGGATCGCGTGCGGCCGCGGTCGCCGCTGCCTCGCGTTCCCTCCTCGTGGCGCCGTTCCGGTATTCGGACGCCTCCCACTGGCCGGGCAAGAACGTGGGCCCTGGTCTCCATAATAAGGTGATCCAGGTCGATAATCGGGCCATCTACGTTGGTTCGCAGAACGCCTACCCGGACGAACAGCAGGAATTCGGCTACATCATCGAGGACCGGGCAGCCGTGGCCGACTTCAACCGGGTATACCTCAGCCCGAGCGTCTATTACTCGACGGCGGTCCTCGTACCGGCTCCTTATGTCGTGACCACCAACGCCAACGCGGGGATCGGCTCCCTGCGGCAGGCCCTCATCGATGCGAATCAACACCCGGGGCCGGACCGGATCCAGTTCAACATCGCCGCTGGTAGCAAGGCGATCACCCTCGCCACCCCGCTCCCCGCGGTCACCGATCCGGTTGTGATCGACGGTCTTTCGCAAGGTGGCGTTACGATCGTCGGCTCGCGACTGCAGGGAGCCAGCGATGGCTTCTCGTTCGCAGCCGCGGCCGCTCAGAGTTCAGTCACCGGGCTGACCATCACGGGTTTCAAGGGGAGTGGCGTGTTCGTGGCTGCGGCCGGCATCACCGTGCAGGCGAACACGCTGGTAGGGAATGGTCGTGGCCTGACGCTGGCAGCGGTGGCCGGCGGCCTGATCGGCGGTCCGCAGGCGGCGGATAGCAACACGATCCGTTCCAATGCGGTGGGCTTGTTCGCCGGGGCGGCCTGCGATGGGACCGTCGTGCAGGGCAATCTGGTCACTCGAAATACGACCGGTGTGTTCCTCGCCCACGTGACAGGGCTCAGCCTGGGTACGGCGACGGTAGGCAACACGATCTCGCTGAATGCGGTTGCTGGCGTGTTTGCCACCGGCGGGTTGGCCGGAACGACGGTGCAGAACAATATGATCGACGGCAACGGTCGCTTTGGTGTTCAGCTCGCCGCGGTTACGGGACTACTGCTTGGCGGCCCCGGCGTGACCGCTGGTAACCAGATCAGAAGTGCGGCGAATCGCAGGGCGCAGGCGGTGGGTGTCTTTGCCAGCGGTGGCGGCATGGGCACGGTCGTGCAGGGCAACACCATCGCCGGATTCGTTGGCAGTGGTGTTGTGCTGGGAGGCGTCCGCGGCATGACCCTCGGCGGGGCATCACCCTCGGCGGGCAATATGGTGCAGGACAATGGCGGTTTCGGCCTTCGGGCCAGCGGCGACTGCACCGGTTCGCTTGTGCAGGGCAACGCGATCCAACGCAACCGGTTGGGCAATCTGAATACGCGGGCAGCCCGCGGGCTCACGGTCGTCTGAGTCGCTCGCCTCGTGGGTTCGGCATTTCCGCGGGGCATTGGTTGCCTCCCTTAGGTTGCTCCCCAAGATTCTCTCTGGATCCAGATTCTCTCCCTGGATGTAGTGGCGTTGAACGGGGGGCGGTCAGTCCAGCACATTTCTCCGGGGTCCGCTTCCGCTTGGTTGGGTGGATGCCAATTGCCTCATAGAAGGGACGCCCCTTAACGGCAAACATCCGCGATGAGAGATGTTGATCGAAATGTCGCCGACACTTTTTGCGGTCGGCCGGCACATCGCCTCGACAGATCCATGTGGGGGCCTTTTCGGGGGGGCTTGATCACCCCTCATATCTTGCGCATATTGCCGAAACGTAGGGAGAGATTCTTCAATGGCCACGCTGATTCCGTCACTGAAGCACCGTATCCCGGAACGGTCTGGATTTACGATCGTCGAGTTGCTGGCGGTACTTGCGATCGTTGGCACGTTGATAGGCCTATTGGTTCCGGCCGTGCAGCGGGCCCGTGAGTTGGGTCGCCAAACGCAGTGCTCGAACAACCAGAAGAACATCGGTCTGGCGATCGCGAACTACCAGCAGGCCAAGAGTTTCTTCCCCGCAGGGAACGAACAGGTGACTGGCCGGTTCCATGCCTGGAGTTCCTACATTCTGCCTTTCATGGAGCGATCCGATGTTGCTAGCCGGATCGACTTCACGAAGCCTTGGGACGATCCGGGCGGGAATGCCGCGATCGCCGACATGAACGTCCCCACGTATGTCTGCCCAAGCGGGATGAAGATGTTCCCCGGCAAACAGGATTACGGCGGGGTTTTGGGCGCGTGGATCGATGCCGACGGCAACGTGCCGACCACGGGCGACTACCAGCACAGCGGCGTGCTCTATGCCACTGACCAGACCGTCTCTCGGCCCGCCTCGCCGGCCGCGATCGTGGACGGCCTTTCGAACACGTTGCTGGTCGCAGAGGCCTCCGATCGGGAGCACATCGGCGACGAGACCCGAAGGGCCGGCGACAGTTGCTGGGCATGCGGCAGCAACTGCTTCCCGCTGAGCGCTCGCGTCATCAACGTTCCCGAGTTCAACGGTTTTCAGAGCAAGCATCCCAATGGCCTGTTCGGTCTGTTTGCCGATGGCCACGTCGCCTACCTGAATGACCGAACCGATGGCCGCGTACTGATCGCGATATGCACAAAGAGCGGTGGTGAGACGGATTCCCCCGGCCAGTGATCGCCGGGCGTTCGTGACTCGTCCTCACGCCCTCGTTTCCATGTACCCATCCAGATGCGGGGATCACCAGCCCCGAAAACAACAATGCGGAAGTAGCCCGCGTTCGATCGTTCGGTGTTCGTGCGGTCGCAGACTGATGAACTGAGTATTGAAAAGGACAATTCGATGAATCGACGTGTTTTCATTGCCCTGGCGGTGGCCGCCTTGGCATTTTCGACGAGCACCGCCTCCGCCGGCGGCAGTGGTTCGAAGACCCAGATCGTGCGTATCAAGAACGTCGGCTCTTCCACCGTGACGGTGCTCGCAAAGAATGGCACCTTGTCATCGACTTCCAGTGGGGCCCGGCAGCTGTCTCAGAATGCGGTCACCCAGTACGTGTTGAAGAAGGGTGCCGGTCAGTTCGGTGTCGGAAATAGCGCCGGCACGGAAGGGGACATACTGGATTACAACTTCCCCAAGAGCACCTACGTGTATCTGCAGGCCAAGGAAGCAGCTGGCGTCTATACGGCATCTTTCGCTCCTCCCGGGACGCGGTTTTAACCGTCCGCGATGCGAGATGCGGGTCGAAAAGGCTTCAAGAACTTTTTCGCTCGACCGGCCGGTGGGAGTGCCGGGTATTTCCACCGGTCGGCGGGCATCTCGCCCCGAGGGGCATTCGGGTTTTGCAGTGCGTGTCGTGGGAGCGTTTCGCGGCACGGCCAGGCTATCGCCCGGGAGCAGCCTCGCCCAGGTCGAGCTTGGTCCACTTTCGGCCGGTGAGGATGGCGGCATTTTCTGCAGACAGCGGGCCATTGTTCTTGAACGTCAGCGATTGCAGCTTCGGTATGGCGGCGATTTTTTTGACCGAGGCCTCCGTGACACCGGTCTCCCGGATGGAAAGCTCCTTGAGGTTCGGGAGGCCTGCAATGACGTCGATCGAGGCATCGGTCATCTTCGGCAGGCTCCAGATGTCGAGCACCTCCAACTGCTTGGCACCAGCAAGCTGACGCAATCCAGCGTCCCCCACGCTCGCCAGTTCGTGGAGATAGAGACGTTTGAGGCTCGGGAGTTTTCCGAGCACCGCCAGCCCCGAGTCACCGACATCGGGTAGATCCCGAAGGGTCAGCCGGGTCAGAGGCATGGTGGCGAGTGCCAGCACTCCGTCCGAGCCGAATCCCTGGCAGCGGAACACCTCGAGCGACGAGAGCTTCGGCAGCTTCGCCAAATGCGGCCCGGATTCATTCGTGATCACGAAGTCCTGGATGAGCAGTGATTCGAGCGAAGTACTGTCCGCCAGGCCCGCCAGACCCGCATCGGTGACGGCGGTGCTGCGGTGCTTGAGCGCGGTGAGGTGCGGCAACTTGCCGACCACCTCGAGCGTCATGTCGCCGGCCTCCATGTTGCCCCGCAGGTCGAGGGCCCGCAGTGTCGGCAGCTTCGACAGCCGGCGGGTGTTCAGGTCGTTGAACCGGTTCTGCAGAAGCGTGAGCCGTTCGAGCTTGCCAAGGCTGGCGATCAGCTTCATCGCTGCGCCCGTCATGTTGGTGTTGGAAGATAGGTCGAGGTCGACCAGATCGGGAAAGGACTGCACGACCTTCTCGACGCCCGCGTCTGTAATGGCGCTGTTGGTGAGCGCCAGCGTGTCGAGGCCCTTGAGACCGGCGAGCTTCTCCACCATCTCGTCGTTGAGGATGCGGCAGTTAAGGATCTTCAGCGACCGCAGGTCATCGAGCCGGCCGATGAGAGCCACGTCCTCGGCGGTGAGCTCCGCGCCATCCTCGATCGAGATCTCTGTCATGCGGCCCTCGCCGTCGAGCTTGTGCTTGGCATTCTTGCCAAGGGCTTCGAGACGTGTTTTCGCGCTCGCCACATCGGCGGCCGCCGGCGCTGCCGCGGCGAACCTGCCTCCGACGAAATGCATCGCCCATGCAACGACCAGCATGAACACCAGCCGTACCAGTCGGCCGCAGTGCAACGAATTCTTCATGACGTCCTCGAGGAGGGTGGATTGATGGTGGAGGATCCTAGAGCACTCGGAAACGACTCCGCCTGCCATACGAAGCCGGACCGGCCCATCGGCATGGAAAGCGGTATGTGGTGCAACCTGAAGTCCCCCGGCTTCCACCGGGGGCTTTGTGTCGAACGGGGAGAGAACGTTTCGTGGAATGCGAAGATCGGAGACAGACCGTCTCGGCATGCCGGCTAGTCGAGCCGGTACCCCGTTGGATAGGTCGGCTTGATCAGGTCGGCCACGCGGGGCGTCTTGAGGGAGTCGAGGTTGGTGACCTTCAGGTTCTTGGCATCCCACTCGACCTTCTCACCCCAGTCGCCCATCTCGCCATTGGCTCCGCCCGTGGCGGCCGCCCAGACGGCGAGGTTGCCAAGCAGGATCGTTTCGGTGAGTGGGCCGGCGCGATTGATGAAGTTGGACTTGCAGATCATCGGATCACCGGCCCGCTTGGCGCGGAACAGTTCGAACATGTTGTTGACGTCGTTGCCCTTCCCCTGATCCTCGGCGGTCTCGTATTCGACCTTCGCCTTCTCCACGCCGTGGAGTGCATACGTTTCGCAGTAATCGCCGGAGCTGTAGAAGGCACCCTTTTCGCCCACGACCAGCACGCCACTATCGGCGACGTTGTCGATGCCCCACTTGGCAAACACCTCCGCAGGTGGCTTGTTGCCCTTGCGGTCATACCACCAGAACGGGATCGCCGGCCGCTCGGCGGTCTCGGGAAACTCGAACTTGATGATCGAACTGGCCGGGAAGCTGTCGAAATCGTGGCCCGTGGTCTTGGCCACCACGGAGATCGGATCCCGCAGGCCGCACGAGGCGAAAGGCACTGTCAACTGGTGGCAGGCCATGTCGCCGAGGGCACCCGTCCCGAAATCCCACCAGCCGCGATGCTGGAAGGCGTGGTAGAGACCGGGCCAGTATTGCCGCGAGGGGGCCACGCCCAGCCAGTGCTTCCAGTCGAGCCGCTCGAGGGCCTTGCCGATCTCCTGCTGCTTCTTCTTGATCAGGTCTTCGACGATCGTGGCCACCTCTTCAGCGGTGGTCGACACATCCTCCTGCTCGTCGACTTCCGCCATCGCCTGCGTCTGATACTTCCGGATGTTCATCCGGCGATTCGGGCCCTGGGCCCAAACGGGACGATTCGACCAGGCGTAGACTTCCTTGAGCGTTCCGAGCACACCCGACTGGAGCTGTGCAATCGCCTCGCGGGAGGAGTCGATCGCCGTGCCCTGATTGCCCATCTGGGTGCAGACGCCAGTCTCCTTGGCGACATTCGCCAACAGCCTCGCCTCGTAGATCGTGCGGGTCAGTGGCTTCTGCGTGTAGCAGCTGATTCCCAGCCGCATCGCTTCGAGCGTTGCCGGGGCGTGCATGTGGTCGGGCGTGCTGATCGTGACGATGTCGATATTCTTGCCATATTTGGCGAACAGTTCCCGGTAGTCGGTGAACTGCTCCGCGTCCTTGAACTTCTCGGAGCTTCCCTTCTTCTCGAGCGTGTTGCGGTCCACGTCGCAGATGGCGACCACGTTGCCAAAGAGCGCCGCGTTGTCGGAGTCGCTGCTTCCCTTGCCGCCAACACCGATGGAGGCGACGTTGAGCTGCTCGCTGGCCGCATTGCTCAAGGCACGGCGACCGCCAGCGGCAACGAAGTAACCGGCACCGGCCAGAGACGCGGCCTGCAGGAAACTGCGGCGGTTGGTGGGCGACATGTGAGACTCCTGTGATGTTTGTGAGAAGGGCACCGTTCACGTCGGCAGATGCCCGATGCAAGCTGGAGCGTTCGCCCCCGAATGTTGCAAAATCATATCGTAACCGACCTCGGCCTTGGAAGGATGTTCACTGAAAGACGGAAGGCCGGCGATGGATTTGGCCAATTGCGCTGATTCTGCAGGTTGTTTGACTCTCCCCTCCAAGAGCGGTATCAAGGGTTTTTGACTCATTTGAGGCCATGCTCCCCCCGCCCCCTTTCGCGGAGATTCAAACCATGATCCTGGGAAAACTCTGGAAGGCGCTCGCCGCGCAGATGAACAAGGTCGCCAACTATTTCTGGACGGCCGACCCCGTCGCCCAGCTGCAATATGAATACGACAAGGCCGTCGATCAGATGAAGGAGGGCCGCGAAGGCCTGGAGCAGTACCGTGCCCTGGTGGAACGCGTCTTGAGGCAGGTGAACAGTTGCCGCGAACACGTGTCGTCGCTGGAGGCCCGCGTGAAGGCCTACCTGCAGGCGGGTGAGCGGGATACGGCGGCTCGGTTCGCCCTCGAACTCCAGAAGGCCAAGAAGGATCTCGCAGAGAATGAAGCCCAGCTCAAGCTCCATGAGACGGCCTATGACAACAACGTCACGAAGGTCAAGCACGCCACCAAAAAGCTCGGCGATCTCAAGACCAAGATCCAGAAGTATGACGCCGACCTCAAGCTCTCGCGGGCCGAGGCGGAGCTTGCCAAGCTCGCCACCAGTTTCAATTTCGACATCACCACCGACTTCGGGCAGATCGAAGACGTCATCCAGGACAAGATCGGCCTCAACAGGGCCAAGGTTCGCGTGGCGGCCGATCTCTCGGGCGATGGGCTCGACAAGATCAAGACCGAGCAGGCCGTCGAGAAGAACATGGCCGATCAGGCCCTCCGGGAGTTTGAGTTGGATATGGGGATGGTTACACCTGAGACTGCTGGCGTGAAGGCCGACGACAAGGAACTGGGCAGCGAGCGGACGAAGCAGACGGCCGGCTGACGTAGCCTCGCACTCCAGCGGAGGAGGTTCCAAGGAAGTCCATTCAGGAGGCGTCTAGAGTGACCCAATCAGCCCCGCCCACCGAGCAGCCCCGTGAGGCAAAGGCCCCGCCGCAGCTCGGCACGGCGGCCACCGCCGGTCCCTCGGCAGCCCTGCCTGCATGGTGTCCGCCGTGGGCGGAGCGGCTGGGCGATGCCTATCTCTCCGGCACGAGTTGTGTCTTTCTGCTGCACGGCAACGTCCGCGACCTGGTGCCACTCGGGCCGCCTGACGCCGCGACTCCCGCAGGCTGGGGCACCGTGCCTGATTTCCTGGCACGCGAACTCTTCGGCAGCTGGGACATGGTGCTTGCCTACGACGTCGGCAAAGGGCTTCGGCCGCTGGCCGGCCCCGACGCCAATCGGCTGCGAACCATGGCGCAGTGGCTCACCGAGCGATTGGGCAACGCCACCAACTGGCCCCGTGATCCCGATCAGGCGGTCGCTGCAATCGACGCCCTGCTCGAACGCAACCTGATCGATCCTCCCGAACAGCGAAAGCGGATTGCCGTGGTGCTCGACTACGGTCAGTATCTCGTTCCGGCTGGGGATGCTGCGTCGAGCGTCCGAACGGGCGCGGGCCGACTTGTGCGGATCATGTCGTGGGCGAACAATCCGCTTCTCAGGCGGGTCAACGCCGCGATCGTGCTGCTCACGGACAGTCTTTCCGAGGTCCATCCGCGACTGGTCACAAACGCCGCCGTGACCGCAATCAACGTGCCCCTGCCCGACAGCGAGGAGCGGCAGCGATTTGCGGTGTCGACGGCCCAGGCAGCCGGGATGCCCGCTGCCCAGATGGAGGCCGTGCAGCGGATGGCCTCCTTGGCTGGTGGGCTCACGCTCGAAAGCCTGCGGTCGGTGCTCACAATGTCGGCCCGCGACGGCTCGCCACCCGACGGTCCGGAGTTCGCCGCCAAGAAGAAGGATCTCATCGAGCGATCCTGCCAAGGGCTCATCGAGTTCATCCAGCCCAGGCTCACCCTCGATGCCGTTGCTGGCCATGCCGAGGCGAAGAACAGGCTCGAGTCCGACGCCCGCGCCATCAAGCGGGGGCAGTTTGAGAGCGCCCCGATGGGCTATCTGATCTGCGGGCCGGTTGGCACGGGCAAGAGCTTCATTGCGGAGTGTTATGCCGGCACCGTCGGCATTCCGTGTGCCGTGCTCAAGAACTTCCGCAGCAAGTATGTCGGCGAGACGGAGGGCAACCTCGAGCACGCACTCGATGTGCTCCGCGGACTCGGGCCGGTCGTCGTGGTCATCGACGAGGCTGACGCGGCGCTTGGCAACCGCCAATCGGACGGCGACTCGGGGACGTCGGCGCGGGTCTTTTCGATGATCGCCCGGCAGATGGGCGACACACGGTATCGCGGCAAGATCGTCTGGATGCTGCTGACCAGCCGGCCCGATCTCCTGCCGATCGACCTCAAACGGCAGGGCAGGGCCGAGGTGCACATTCCTCTCTTCTATCCACACGATCAGGCGGAGATGGAGGCGATGTTTACCGCGATGGCACGAAAGTGTCATGCGAAATTGGCGCCTGGTCTGCCGGGGCCAGTGGACCTTGAGCTCGGACTCTCGGGCGCTGATATCGAGAGTGTCGTGCTGGCTGCCAAGCGGAAAGGTCTGGAGCGGGCGGCCGATGCGGGCCAGCCTGTCCCCGATATGATTCTGGCCGAAGATCTTCAGGCCGCCCTTGGCGATTTCATGCCGTCGGCCCAGGGGCTCGAAAAGGAGATGCAGGAGATCGCAGCGGTGCTCGAATGCACCGAGAAGAGATTCCTGCCCGAGCGGTGGAAAGAGCAGGTCGGAAAGCCCGGCGGGCGGGCCCATCTGCAGGAACGCCTAGCGGCGATCCGTGACATCATCGGTTCCTGAAGCAACGCACCACACACGAACACCACAGCCAGTCAGTAGTCACCCGAACCTAACCCCCCCAAGAACCGAGCCCCAAGAACCTAGCCCCCAAGAACCCTACCCCAGAGGAGATCCCCATCATGGCTCACGCATCAGCAGGCAAGACCCCGTGGTTTGACGAGACGAACGAGGTTCCGATGCTTGCGGAATACGCCCGGAAACTCGACTCGTTTCTCGATGCCGTGGCAGACGGCCGTGTCGAAGCAAAGGAGATCGAGGAGCAGGAGCACCGCGTCGTCGCCCTGATGAAGCAAGTCGAACCGCTGCTCTCTCCGGAGGCCCACGAGAAGGTCACCCAGCTGCTCTGCGAGGTGACGGCCTATGACCTGATGAATGCCTTTCACATGGCCGGCAAGTCGCGGCCGCTGACGCAGTTTCGCGGCTAGGACGTCCGGTCTGGGCTGACTGATCCGCTTTTTTCTCTGACGCTGTTCTCTTTTGGTATCGGTGCGATGCACCCGGGGAGGTTTTTCATGGCTAGTCAACCCAAGGCTCCGTTCTGGCTCACTGTATGGGCCGTTATTCTCAGTCTCGTGGCGCTGGCTGCCTGGCGGGCCGGCATGCTCGACCAGTTCGGCCTGGGGAGGCCGGTCGGTGGTGGCGGGAACGCTGCGGCACGTCAGCAAGGACCTGGTGGCGGTGGCCCCGGGCCGGTTGGCGGGGGGGGCACTGCAGGAGCGAAAGCCGATCCGGCGGGGGGAGGCACGGGCGCCGAGGGCGTGTTGTTTGAGGCAGGCGACTCCGCCGCACCGACCACCGTCAAGGAATACAGCTTCAAGCCAGCGGAGAAACTGCCTCCGGTGAAGGGCACCAGTGCCTACAAACCGTTGGAAAATGAGACGGTCCGCTTCGCGCTCAACGTCTGGGCCGGCTGGAGTCCGATCATCCTCGCCAATGAGGGCTTCAAGGCAGGCAAGGTCTGGCAGGCGCCCGGCGGCAAGCCTTTCAAGATCGAACTCGTGCTCATCGACAACCCGGTCACAATGCGAGATGCCTATGCCGCCGGCGAGGTGCACATCGGCTGGGCCACGCTCGACATGATCCCGCTCTTTCTGGAGGGGCTCGTCGACCGCACCGGCGCGCCGAAGGACTCCCGCGTGATGCCGCGGGTGTTTCAGCAGGTCGACTTTTCCAACGGCGGCGACGGCATCGTCGTCCGCGAGGGGATCAAGACAGTACGTGATCTCGCTGGGAAGAAGCTGGCCTTGGCCCAGAATTCACCGAGTCAGTTCTTTGCCCTCAACATGCTGGTGGCCGGTGGTCTGCAGCCCGGCGACGTCGACATGGTCTACACCGAGGACGCCTTCCAGGCTGCCGCCGCCTTCAACGCTCAGAAGGATCTCGCCGGCTGCGTCTCCTGGGCGCCCGACATCTACAACCTGGAGAAGGCCAAGGGCAACCGCATGCTCGTCACCACCCAGACGGCGAACCGGCTGATCGCCGATGTCTGGTTCGCCCGCGCCGACTTTGCGAAGGACCACCCCGACAAGATCGAGGCGATCGTGCGGGGCATCTTCGATGCGATGGAGGCCCTCAAGACCGAATCATCTCGGGCGAAGGCAGCGGAACTGATGGCAGCGGGCTACAACATTCCCGCCACCGACACCCTCGCCATGCTCGGTGACGCTCACAGCACCAACTGGGCCGAGAATTACCAGTTTTTTATCAACCGCAACAATCCGGCCAACTTCGAGCGGATCTGGAAACAGTCCTATTACCTCTACCGTCGCGTCGGGGCGATCTCGAACCCGCCAGTGCCTTTCGACCAAGTGATGGACTTCTCGGTGATCCAAAAGCTTGGAGCGGAGCCGAAGTATGCCGATACGAAGGACGAATATGCCAAGCCACTGGCACCGAAGTCGCTCTCGCAGATTCGGGCCGAGAACGAGGAGATCCTCACCAACACGGTGGTGATTCACTTCTTCCCCAACAGTTGGGATCTCCGCAAACGGATCGTGCGGCGGATCGACGGCCGGGAGATCGAGGAGCCCTACGACTCAACCGTCGATCTCGTGCTCGACGAGGTGGGAACATTGGCCAAGCAGTTTGGCAACGCCCGGATCGTGATCGAGGGGCATACCGACGGCTCGATGAAGGGGCAGGTTCCGGCCTTGATGGTGAAGGAACTCTCCCGCCAGCGGGCGGCCTCGGTCAAGGAAGCGCTCGTATCGAAGTTTGACTTTGATGAAAATCGCTTTGCAGTTGATGGCGTGGGTTGGGAGCGGCCGGCGGATCCAGAGCATCCCGACGAGCATGCGAAGAACCGTCGCGTCGAGATCAAGGTCTATTCGGCGGAGAAGGAATGACCACGCCAGCCGGTGCCGGGGAATCGTCCGGAGTGGCAGGTGCGGCAACGGCTGGGATGGGATCTGACGCAACCGCCGCCACAGTTGCACCGGCCAAGCCTCTGCGGGGTGAGACGCACGCGGTCACAGCGTTGCTCTGGGGCATCACCTGCGTGGCCTGCGTTCTGGCAGTCTGGTTTATCGCGACGGCGGGCGAGGCGGAGGGACGTTTCATCAGCCCCGCCATGCTGCCGAGTCCGGCCGAGACGCTCCGCGAACTGCCCAGAGTGTTTGGGGAACGCAAGCTCGTGGCGAACACGATCCGCACGCTGATGCGGGTCTGCCTCGGGTTCGGGCTGACCGCGTTGATCGGCGTGCCGCTCGGTATCCTGGCGGCGTGTTTTCCGGCCGTTCGGGCGTTTCTGGCGCCGCTGACTGTCTTCGGCCGCAACATCCCGGTGGCGGCGCTGATTCCGCTGACGTTCTTCCTGTTCGGCATCGGCGAATTCCAGAAGGTGATGTTTCTGTTCATCGCCAGCGTGGCCTTCGTGGTGAGTGATACGACCGCCGCGGTGTTGGAGGTGCCGCAGCGGTATGTCGACACGGCGCTCACTCTCGGCGCCTCGCGACTGCAGATCATCATGAAGGTGCTCGTGCCGCTTGCGGCGCCGGCCATCTTCAATTCGCTTCGCCTGCTGTTTGGCCTCGCCTTCGGCTACGTGATGCTGGCGGAACTGGTGAAATTTGGCAGCGATTCGGGTGGGCTTGGCGACCTGATCAACATGTCGCAGCGGCGCGGCGAACGGGAGCCGATTCTGATCGTGCTCGTGATCATCCCGCTTGTCGCCTACGCGATCGATCGGGCGCTGTGGTGGCTGCAATGCGACCTGTTCCCACACCGCTACGGCGGGCGGGGCTGGCTGCCACGACTCGGCCGCGGACTGTTGCACGGCTTTGACGACCAGAGGGAGCCTGCCGCATGAGCGACGAACTACCAATCGACCGCCCGGCGGCGGTCGACTTCCGCGGGGTGACGAAAATCTACGGCGAGGGCACGCTGCGGGAGTACACCGCGATCAGGGATGTGAGTTTCACCATCCCCGACCTTCCCGACCATGGCGAGATCTCCTCGTTTCTCGGTCCCAGCGGCTGCGGGAAGAGCACGGTGCTCCGGCTCGTGGCTGGTCTCGAGCCGCAGCATCCGCCCACCAGCGGCACGGTGGCCGTCCTCGGCCACAAGGTCGTTGGGCCCAGTGCCGATCGCGGCATGGTGTTCCAGGATTACACGAGCTTTGACAACCGCACGGTGCTCGACAACGTTGTCTTCGGTCTGGAGTGCCGGGGCGTACCGCGACGGCAGCGTGAGGCCGAGGGACGGGAGTGGATTGAGAGGGTAGGGCTCGATGCCTTCAGCGACGCCAGAAAATATCCGCACGAACTCTCGGGCGGCATGCGGCAGCGGGTGGCGATCGCCCGCACGCTCATACTCCGTCCCCGCATCATCCTCATGGACGAACCCTTCGGGGCCCTCGATCCGGCCACGCGACTCGACATGCAGGACCTGTTGGTGAAGCTGTGGCGGGAGGTGCAGGCGACGGTGCTCTTTGTGACGCATTCGGTCGAGGAGGCGGTCTACCTGGGCGACCGGGTCTTCGTGATGGCCACCACGCCGGGTAGGATCGCCGGCGACATCCGCATGCCGGCCCCCTCGGCCCCGGCCCGTGAAACGCAGTCGGAACCCTGGTTCCACGAGCAGGTGCGCCGCCTGCAGGAGCAGATCGAACAGATCGAGGCAGCTGCCCACCATCCCGACACGGTGCCAGCCACCCAATGAAGGCAAGCGAGGCAGCCAGAGATCCCGTAGATGCCCCAGGATTGGTGGCTGGCACCATTATGAAGTACCTCCGCACGGCGTTCATAACACGGTGGAACCTGCTCTTCTTCGGGGCCGGGATCGCTGCCGCGTTCATAAGTGGGTTTCCCGGCGTGGTGCTGCCGCTGGTGGCGGCTGGCGAGATCTACTACCTCGCCAGCATGCTGACCAACGAACGGTTCCGCAGCGCCGTCGAGGCGCAGGATTTCAAGGCCCGGCGGGCCGAGGATGCGGCCGGGGCTCGCGAGGCCTACGAACGGATCCGACGCAAGCTCCCTCCGGCGCTCTTAACGCGGTTCGATCGGCTCCGGGATCACTGCGAAAAGCTCGTGGAGTTGGGGGGGAGCATGCGGGGTCCCGATGCGACGGGCCCAGACAATGGAACGCTCGAATCGCTCGACCGACTGCTTTGGGGCTATCTGCGAATGATCTGGGGAGCGGCGACGCTTTCGGAGTTTCTCGACCACACCGATGACGGCTCAATCAAGACGCGGATCGCCGATCTTGAGAAGCGGCTGGCCAGACTGTCGGCGGACGGGGGCGAATCGGGTCAGTTGCGGGCCACGCTCGAAGACCATCTGAAAACGAGTCGGGAGCGGCTTCTGAATATCGACGAAGCGAAGCAGAAACTCGACGTGGTCACTGCCGAGATCGAGCGGCTCGAGTCGAAGATTGCCTCGCTCGCAGAGGGCTCCGTGGCCAAGCGAGATGTGAGCGACATCGCGCAGCGAGTGGACGAGGTGGCCGAAGGAATGCGACG
>Ga0164294_10001873_pt1 | contig 19237 bp, 23 predicted proteins | sample GEODES005metaG_FD_111479 | JGI IMG/M metagenome (GOLD analysis project Ga0164294, IMG submission 111479) | Oligotrophic lake water microbial communities from Sparkling Lake, Wisconsin, USA - GEODES005 metaG | ecosystem: Environmental > Aquatic > Freshwater > Lake | place: USA: Sparkling Lake...
CAGCACTGTCAGATCTGTAGGTCTCCATTCTGATCATATATTCTTATCCATCCATCCATCCTCTATCTCTCCGCCCTTGCTTGTCACACTCTCTAGCCACTCCTCATATATATCTGTTGTTTCACTTCATAGATATGAGCAGCATTCCATGTACCGCCTATTTAATCATCATCACTCCTAGATCTCAACATCAGGGCTTCATGTGCTAACGATCATTAAATGGGTGTGTGCTTCGATGCTAAAGTTTATCGGTCAGACTGGCTTCATCTAGCACGAGATGCATGCGAAAGCTACTGTACTATAGCTTCCTTGATACAGAATAAATCTGAGTTCACCTTACCACCGCAATCTGCCATATCTACAGTTATTACTTAACGCTCTCAAGCCTCTGAAAGCTCTTACAGCACTTATAGAAGGCGTCAACGAGCAGTATGGAAGGACATATAGCCCAGGGAGCATTGCAACCCACGGCCACCACCCAGAACAGCACGGGATCGGACGAAAAGTGGCCGACCAGTCCCGTATCGGAGAACATCGGCTGTAGCGTGAACCACGTCAACCCGTATAGCTGCATGACGCAGAGCACGATTTGCAGGGGGTATCTGTAACTGTGATCATGTACTGCGCCATAAGCCACGAGGATGCACAGAGGTCCATCTATGAGGGCGGTGATAGCTTCCATCGCAGTGGTACCCGACTCCATCATCCCGCCGTAGTCCCCGTACCGATAGTCTAAGTTACAGTACATCAGATAACGGTGGGATACAGTAGTACTTCGCATCGCATCGACTGCCCTGCAATCAGTTGAGTAGACATTCCTCACCTCCTGCAGCATATAAATCCAACGCTGGCTTTATGGAGCTGATGCTCCTGTAGAAGGTGAATTGGAACTCAATCCAAGACTGTATCACAAAGCAAGGTGTAGGTTAGAGGTGCATGAATGAAGCACTGATTGAAATGTCCGTACAGCTGTAGTCACTAGTCATGTACTGGGTGCCATGGACACATTGGATGACACTTACATGTATAACACCGGATAAGACGAGCCAGAAGTTGGTGAGTGTGTACACCCGGTGCTCTAGCTGCTTGTCGGCGGACAGGCGGATCAGCTCAAACAGCACACCCACACTTGTTCCCAGGCCACAGAACACCAGCGCCCAGTCGAAAAGTAGCAGCTCTGGGATGGGGAAAGGATGGACGGTGGACATCTTAGTTGTCTAAGCTACTGTACGTACTGTCAGTAAGTTAACGTACGTTATGGTCGTAAGTTTACGTAACTTCAAATGTGATGGTCGTAAGTTTACACTGTACTACTCATGCAGAGAGAGAGAAAAGGTCAAATGGACTCGGAGACCAATGGAGTGTGTTTTCCAGCCTTTAAGCTTACTCCGTCGGACTTGCTGCTATTTGCCCGCGCCAGGATCTCCAGGGCCTTCAGTGCGTTCTTCCGCTTGCCGTTGTATGAGTACTGCGCTAGGAGTTCGGTCTGGATGTTCTGGAAGGACATGCGGCTCATGATCAGCTTATCGGCCTTGAGCACCTCATACACGTTGATGTACTACACGATATATCGCCTTTAGTTAGATGAGAGGGTGCAGTAGAGCAAGCAGCAACAGCGATCCATTCTTACATGGCGAGGCATCACAGTAGCGTAGGACAGGTTGCGACTGGCCAAAGCGAAGTTCCCTTCTATCTCTCCTACAAAAAAACAATATGACGAAGCAGGAATACTATTAATATACAGTGATAGATCATCAATCGAAGCGATCAGTGTTTGTATCTACCGTCATACCGTCGACGAACAGCAGTCTGTGGTCAGCAAGCGCGTGTCCCTCCAGCAGTTGGTGCAGCTCCTTCGTCCGAGGAGAGTTGCACGACAAGCTATCGAATACCACAAGATTCCCCTCGCGGAACTTAGCGTTGAACACAATCATCATCCCTAGAGCGCGCGTCTTCCGGTTTATGTCGATGGAGTAGTCGCGCAGCACAGGACCGTGGGCCTTCTGCCCGCCCCGCCACGCCGAGTTTCTCCGGTGACCAACTTGCGACTGTCCAGTACCCTTCTGTGGCCGAGGCTTCTTGTTAGATCCTGCTATCTGGCTCATGCGCTTGGTCATCTTCGGCTGCCTCCTCTTGTGCCTCGTGTAACGCACCATGTTGTGAACGATATCCAGGCGGATAGCCACTTCGAATATCTTCCTTTCCAGCTTGACTGGCTTATCGCAATATTCACCCGGTGAATGAAGCTTGAGGACATGCATAGACTCCGGTACGTCCAGCGTGGGAAAGGAGTAGTTGAGTGCTGGGAAGGTGACCTCAGGCAGCGGTTTGAGTGCGTTGATATCAGCAAGCTGCAGATTGGAAGGCAGTGCAGTGCCATCCGGTGCACGAAGAACCATGTCGGCCAGCGATCTAGCCAGTCTCGGCTGGACAAACAGCTTCCTGCGTAACATGTGGTGTAGCATTTCTCACGCTGCAATCGTCCTCTTCCGTAGTACATCGTACCGTACTTGTACAGTCTAAAGCTACAGTACGTACAACTCATCGTATGCGATCCGTTGTGAATCTATTGCAGGAACTTTTATTTGGCTTTGTTGAAGGGCACCTTACGTAGGGTGTTTCCGAATCTGAGATACGAAAAGGCAGTATCTAGTCCATACGCGCAGCTGATAGCTTCTGTGTGAAAATAACCAATGGAGTCTCTCGTGCGATATCCTCGTCAAATGAACATCAACTTCCGCAAGCTGGATGTAAGTGGAGGCGCATTGCGTGTTTGTAGATATGCATGCATGTCTCGCTGCTTTATTATATGATCCGGTGTTCTCTAATTAATTGATGCTTAGAAGGTAGCCCTCACGAGGATCCTGACCTACTACCGAGGTACGTCACCATATACAGTACACAGGTTGTATGCTCTTTGACGTTATACTGGTCGCTGCATATTCAGTTGATTTGCCACGGAGAGACATCACTCAAAAGGAACTTGCGATCATGGTTGCGAGGTCACTGCTAAATGGGTATGTATCATTTACATAACAGCATCGCATCACCTCTACTTGTGTGACTACTCTGTAGGGTGTTCGATACCGCCGCTGTGGCTGAGATCGATGTGATATCAGAGATGGCCGATAAGCATTGCTACTCCGCAGCAGATTCAAATGTATCCAAGAGGAGATCAGCCCACAGCTCGTCGAGGGACCATCTGGACAAGGAACCAGCTGTTCCTGGAGAGCAGGTAGGTAAGGAAGCAGAAGCAGCAGCAGCAGCTAACTCCACGTGTCATGCAGAAGCTGTCTTTCTGAGTAGGTTGCTGCCAAAGTGGCTCGGGAGGATGGGGCGTGGATCCTGGGTAACGTCCTGGACTACAACCCTATGACCCAGACCTACATGGTGCAAGACGAGGACGACGTGAACCGGGTGCTAACGATGGGCTTCCACGACGTCCGACGATTGGATGACTCCAGCTCGAACCTCCGCAGGGGGGACCAAGTATTGGCGGTATTCCCAGAAACGACCTCGTTCTACAACGCAGTGGTGGTGAAGACTCCCAAGCTACAGCACAGTAGCAACTGTCTCGAGGTGGTGGTGAAGTTTGACGATGACGAGGATGAGAACGGCAGGAACCCAGCGAGGAGGGTGCCCGCCCGGTTCGTGTTGAGGCGGAGCGATGTCGAGGAAGACGGTAACGGAGATTCGGACGATGACGATGGATGACCCAGATCACACACCACCCTCGACGATGAATGATCCATATCCGAAATGCAGTGCATGTCTCTACTTCGTAACGATCATGCAAGCAGCAAAATGATTAGCATCCATCTCCCCTCGAGAGGTAATATAAGTTAAACAATTAAGCCTACACGCGATGACATGACACTGAGAGCAGTGCAAAGTACACCACACTACACACTATACTACACTATATACATAGATATAACCAGAACAAAAGATAGATTACAGAGGACAGATGTGCAGTCTCATATGTCTTTATTGGATTTGGCAGTTGCAGTAGGCAGGGGAAGCAGTGACTTGGTGACCGACGGATGGGTCGGGGACTTCGTAACGGCTCCCGAGTGGACCGAAGCGGAGCTCTGCAGGTGAGCGAGCTTAGCCCCGGTGTCATCGTCCTCAGAACAATCTTCGGTCCGCTGCAGGCCGTCAGTCAGTTCTACCTCGGGGACGGAGTCCACCTTCGAGTAGTTGCTGCCTCGCAGCGTGCGGTAGGACAGCAGCTTCATCGGTGCGGAGGCCCGGTAGGTGTAGCCCCGATCACTGCCGCCGTGGATCGAGAGTTGGTCTTCGTCGTTATCGTTGTCGGAGAGCAGGTCCTCGTCCAAGTCATAGTCCGATATCAGCATGCTGCCGCTACTTCTAGCACTGGTCCCTCCTCCTCCTCCTCCAGAACTGTGTGAGTGAGCCTTCAAGAAAGTGTCTGTGACCCAGAACTGCACCGTGTTGAGGATTGTAGGGATGATGATCATCACCACCACTAACTCGAGCCGAGGTTGATCGTGAAATATCTTAAACAGGCGCGATATGAATGTGTTCAGGGGGTCGATCAGTTGGAACATGCAGAATAGGATCATGGACTTGCCCATCAAGACGATGATCAGCCACACGCCCAGCTGCGGGAAGAATATGCTCAGTTGCGGAGGGTTGCCGTACTCGCCGAAGTTCATCTTCGCGCAGTGAGGGCTTCTCCTTGCGATGTGCTCGAATATTCGGAGTAGCGACAAGTTGATGGCAGTGCCAATCGTGGAGTCCACCACGTATGTGAGGCCGTACCACTGGCACTCGTCTGCGTGAGACAGGGTATCAGCGATGATGACAGACAGGAAGATGTTCGAGAAGTGACCGAAGGATGATCCGATCCCTTGTTTTAAGACATCAAGGAACCACACGTACCTACACAGCGAGACATTGGATGCAGCTCGTCAAGGGTGATCATATCTGTAGATACCGAGTGCCCTTCCTTCCAACAGTAAGGTAAAGTACAAGTGCTGTAACTTACCAGTCTCGTCTCGGGACTTCGTTGTACCTCTTGATCACCAGAGCGCTTATACATATAGACCCGAGGCATCCCTGGATGAAGAAGGAGAAGAAGCCTCCCAGGAGGTGGCACTGCGCGGCGTCGCCCATGAGCTGACAGCTTGCACTGACAAAGGGCTGACAGTCCGACTAGAATACTGGACACACAATTGATACCACTGCCAATAGTTAAGCAAGACATGTGCAACAATAGAGAGACGAAGTTAAGTTACCTGCGAAGGCCAAATGTGATGATTTTGTAACTTTAAATTTATGTCTTTGTACAGTACTGTAGCTTCTCACTGTCCGGGAATAAAGGTAACTTACAGTACTGTTAACTTACGTCTTGAAACCACAAAAGATGACATCATCATCATCGCTCATCCTGCTATCGTGGCTAGTCCTCGTGGGATGCGTAGCTTGCTATCGTGGCTATTCACCGCTATACTCGCGCACCCTTCGGTGTGGTGTAGCGTCGCGACAAGTGATGCGATCACCGAGAAGTGTGCTCTGGGTTGCGAAGGATAATGGCTCCGAGCAGACGATCACAGACCTTAACTTGGAAGAGATGTTCGACGTGTTCGAGGCCGCAGACAAGAAGATCAAGACCTCCGACCTCAAACCAGCCAAACTGACCATGAACGACAGCCCAACGGTGGACAGCAATGTTGTCGCAGCAGGAAGCGACGAGAACAAAGGTGATTCTGTGTAGTATATTATCTGACGGTGCAGCAGTAATGCGATGATGATATCCAACCCTCCCTCCGATCTGCTGCAGGCATCAACCTCCTGCAGCTAACCACCTACGGGATCGTGGGCTATATCGTCTACCTTGGGGTGGACACCGTCAGGATCCTCGTCACGGCGGCTGCCAATGGACCCGTACCCAGCGCATAGCTATGCCTGCAATTGACTTTCACTGGCAGTAGAGAACAAACGTAAAATTAAATCGATAAATGCCACAGTAGTCTAAGCAAGGCTGTTTCACATCGTGTACCATGTCTGCTAACACAGACCAGAGCTGTGTCTGCCTATCCTGCAGTGCGAGGACATGTTAGATCAGTCTGGACGACCTGGTAAGTTACAGCTGACGTCGATCGAGTCTGTGACCTGGTACAGCTGAACTGGTTTGAATGCTCTGACAATATGCCGATCTACCGACTGATTAACGTTGTCGTGGGGTCAACTAGCCCGCATCGAGGAGATTAGTGCAGTTACACTTACGAAATTCAATGAACAACTTCCCATCCATAGAATCATCGTAAAGAAAGCAAACACATCACCACACCACATTTGATTGTGGCGACAGCTTAGCCGGTATGTTCATCTTTAACGCCAAAATCCATTCCATCTGATTCTGACATGGATACGGACACGCATCGATCGATTAGGGAGGGCGATGGGTCCACATCCACCCGAGTGAGATCCCCTTAAGTCCTCTTCTTCAAATACAACAACTACCTCTGACTATTCCTTTTCAATGATGTCCTCCTTGAAGAAGGAATAAAGTTACGATAAGTTTACGTACGTACAGTCCATTTGGCAGTTATGATAAATCTGTACCACCAAAACTAGCGTCATTTATAATCATATCACTTTATGAAGCGTCAATAGGATTCAAACAGTTTCCTTTCACATCACAGTTGATTTACGTAATATCAGCTTAAGCTCCTCATCCCGAATGAGGACAACGCCGATAGATAGATAAGTGGTGTCTCTTATGTCTAAGTGCAGCGTAAGATACATATAGTAGCTAGCAGCCTTACCCGTTCACTCGATGAGCTCGATGGCTGAGAACAGCCCAACCCCATCAGATACAGTAACGGTGAGATCCATTATCGGTAGCTCAATATCATTATCAGAACAGGATCGACATGGGTATAAGGAATATATCCCTCAATCTCCCAACTCAGCTACCATACTAACATCGGAGATAAATTCTCAACCACAAGACTTTGTGGTGTTGAGTGGAAAGAACTTCAAAGTGAAGAGATCTATTTTAAGACCGGAATTCAATGCTATTCTGAGGTCATCTTCGGCTAATTTAAAGGAATCTTTTGAAAGCATCAGCTCTGATATCTCTTCCAGTCGTTATGGTTGTCTCTTTGACTCAAGTTCTACAAAAGTGAATCCCCCCAGTAGCAGCAGCTGCAGCAGCAGTGGTTCACACAAGCAGTCACTGGCCGACAAACTGGCCTTGAACTCGACCGACAGACGGAGGCTGCAGCACAGCAATTCAAAGATTATTGATATCTGCCACGATCCGATCCAAAGGGCTTTCAGCTCATCCCCCCTCGCAGGAGAAGAGCTGGTCGACGACTGCACCTCGCTCTCCCTCACCGCACCCGCATCCTTGATGAGCTCCACTCCCATCTCATCATCTAGTGGTAGCTCCCAGGGCAGCGGGTCCTCGCACCTAGTGAGGCGCTTGCTCCACGCGCGGTCCCTGTCCCAGTCATCGGCCTTCAGTGAGATCTCTAGTCCGGGGAGCTCAGAGGGCTATGATGATGCTGCAGATGCCTCCGCCCCCTGCTACTGTCCTCCCTCGAGGGAGATGCTGTCTCCTGTAGAGGTAGCAGCAGCAGAGAGTGTCCGCTTCTACTGGAAAGACAAACAAGGCATCCATCTGTTCATCGCTCATGACAACCCGCAGCTGGGCAAGACAGTGCACTCGTTCATCGTCTGCAGCAAGGGCGGCCCCAACTCATCTGCAGCATCAGCTGGGATGCAGTGTATGCTAGAGTTTAAAGATCAGAGCGAACCTAGTCAGAAGACGGTCTTCTTGCTGGGTACTATCATCTATAGCGGACCCTTCAGCGGCATAGAGGACGCAGAGGTCCTGCAGCCCCGCGGGTCGGCATGCTTGGTAGTGGGCGATATCCGGGCGGTGCGCGGCGATGTAAAGCAGTTAGCGACCCGTACTCCCAGAGGGGGGGGAGACATCGTCGAGATCGATCTACTGTCCGACCATGTGCCCGCAGGATTCGCAGTGCCCCTCTCCAGTACGGACGAGCTGAAGGCTCTATTGCAGTCATGCAAGGAGAAGGTGGACGTGATCCTCGACCCCTACCACTGTAGCGGCGATGATGATGCAGCCCAGCAGTGGTTCCCATATTGGGAGGGGACGCGCAGGATGGCTCCACAGTTCCGCTCGAAGGGTATCGGTTACATCCGACTGGGCGACGACATGAGTCAATATGGAGTCGCCTTCCTCTCCCTTGATGCGGGAGCCACCTATCTAGACGATGGAGCGACGTCGATCGTGGCGAAGGGAGCAAGAGGGGGGCTGCAGCTGGTCGACCACCATGCGAAGACAAGTCTCCCCTCGACGACCCATCGCCTGGGTGCTAAGCACAACTCGCTTCAGCAGTCCGCAGCGATGAGGGACTATTCGAAGGCCGCACAGGGTGTTGGACTGATGGACAGCAATGCTGCTCCTACTACTATAGGAGACGCTACGAAGGAAGGCAGTATGTGGCGATTGAAGGAGGCTCTGCAGGGCCTGAAGGACTCCTCCACACATTCCTCGACGAGCGACAAGCCGACCTCTCTGAAATGGAATGAGCGCTCCGAGTTGCTTGTGTCGATAGCCAGCCAGCTGAGGGAGCTGTCGATGGCTTCATCGTCATCATCATCATCTACTCCAGAGGAGCCAGTGGTGAGTACTGAGGTACTGAGCATGCATGTGAACACCTTCACCGAGCTCGTGTTGCTGCTGACGGACATCGTAACGAAGAAGGTCAACCCTCAGATGCTGTCGTCGAGCATGCTCTGTCTTCGGGCACTGCAGTGCGGCGGCGAGGGGTTGTGGAGCCATTCCCATTGTAGTGTGCCGTGGAGGCACCTAGTGTTGGAGTCCATCCATCTGCTAAGGAGCAACAACAAGCACGTGCAAGAGTGTGCTCGCGAAGCTTTGACCCATCTGTACACCGCTAAGTCCATCACCCTGCCTCTGCTGGAAGGCATGCTGGATGAAGTGATCGTCGGGAGTCGGGTGGCCGCCAATCATCTCCACCCCCACCTACAACTACCCTCGAACAACAACAACTCGAAGACACTGCTACATTCTGCTGCAAACACGTCCCGGGTCATCCAGTGGCTGGACAGCCTCATCGTAGCAGAGTTGGACGGGTTGATAGCAGACGACGGTTACATCCCTGTGAGTGTGGGCATGGACCGCAGTGACAGAGAAGCAACAGCTGGGAGGACGAGGAGGCTGAGGAGGAGAGAGAGGATAGGGGTGGGCTGCTTGCTGAGGAGATGCGGACAGCTACTAGCGCACCGCGAAGAAGTCACCCGCGAGAGCAGCACAGCGCTGACCACCCACCTGCTGGCACTGGATGTACTGCAGAACATGTTGCTCACAGACGATGCTGATGATGCGGAGCAGTTATCTGAGCTATCGACCTCCTTGTCCTTAGCTTCCTCTGCCAACAGCACCGACGAGAAGAAGCAGCAGCACATGATGCAGTCACTGATCATGCACGTGGTCACTGCCAACATCCGACCCATCATCGCGGACATAGCTGCGACCAACGGACGGTACTACAAGAAGATCGTTGGCTCGCTGAGTGCTGTCCTGAGTCGGTACTCTGGCTCGCTGAGCTCATCTACAGCAGACAGGAGGAGAGACAGGGGTGTTGACAGGAGGGAGGAAGCGCCGATCCAGGTCGGCTCTTGCGATGAGGTCAAGACGGACAGCAGCCCGGGTGGGGATCATCATCGCTGTGAGCTGCTGCTGTCGGCTGCATCTGGTCAGACGATACAGAAGAGCATCATGCAGAGAAGCCTGTCCTCTATCAAGAGGAGAAGTCGCACCACTGCAACCACTTGTCTCCAGCAAGGCTCCGGTGGAGCAGTGTCTTGCACCGATGGCTCTGCTGCTGCTACTGCTGTCGCTGCTGGGACTGATGCATCCCTTCAAGAGCTATTGTCCAGAGACTGGTTCGAAGCTAAGCTGCTGCTACGGAGGAGGCCCCAAAGCGACGCGGAGTGGGATGAGCAAGTGAAGGCACGTGCAGTAGTCTGTCTTACTGCAGGTCGACCTTCATGCTCATTGACCTTGACCTTCACAATGTACATATATCTTGCCTTCTTTAGACAATCGCGGGAGCTTCGCAGTTCTTCAGCGACGTCACCGCCCTGTCTCAGTCTACTGGCCTCTCGCGTGGTTCTATCATGAGCTGTCTTCTGCCCTTCGACGAAGACACCGCCTCGTCCGATCAGTCCCTTGGTCGGGTGGCAGCCCCACACGCAGCCCAGTCTACCTGCAGGGACCTGCTCGCCACCCGGATAGTCAGCGGTCTCTCGGGCGGGTCTCTGGAGATGGAGTCGCTGACCAGTAGAGCAGTGGCTTTGCGGAGGTTGATGCGGGTGAAGATTGCAGACGACGCGGACATCGATCAGGTCTGCTGTGACCATCATCATCATCCTCCTCACCATCACCATCCCTCCTCGACAGACCTTCACTCACAACCACACCTATCTGTCCATCCTACCTGCAGGCCATAGCTGCATCCAGCATTTTGAACTCGTTCTTCGATCGAGTCGCACTGCTTAGTGCCCGCCTCCTGCTGCAGCCGAATGAGGTGTTGTCCTCACTAGAGACACAGAGATGACTCATCTACTGTACCCTCACATCAGATCAACGCTTTCAGCTGCTACTGCTGCATCTTAACTCCCTGTTGTCACTGTAGCTCCTGCCTGTCCAGCAATGCGATGATGATGCTGATATTTGTAAATGTTCGTTCGTTTTCAACACACACCACCACTATCAAGAAGAGAAGAGGCTCCTTCTTCTTCATCTTCTTCTTCTGTGGTAAGATCGGTGGGTTAAGGCTATACAGTATACAAACACTGCACTAATGTGATTGAAAAAGTAGGGACGACTATCACCATCTCATCCGCGGAGAGCAGCGAGTCGCGCCTCCAGGTCCTTGGCCGGATCAACCTCCGAGGCGTTGGCCTGTGAATTGGAGGCATGGATGGAGGAGGAGCCGGGGCTCTCGAACTGTGCGGACAGCTGCAGCCCCGCCTCCTCGGCTACCATGGAGATGAGTCCATCCACCTCCTCGGGTGGAGTGGACATGCAGGTCGTGGAGTCCATCGTGCTCTCCATGTAGCCAGACCGCACGTCCATGTCCTCGAAGGTCTGCTCGAACTGCTGCATCGTGTTCGCGATCTGCTCTACCTGCATCGACTTCATCGCGTTGGACATGCCTTTCACGGTCGCCACCATTGCCTTGTTCACCTGTTGCATGCGTATCGCGGTCTCCAGCCTTGAAGCCACCGCATCGATCCGCGACCCCAACCGCAGGAAGTTCAGCGACTGGTTCTTCTCGCGGATCACGTTCTGTGCGTATATGCGAGCACCCTCCATGTTGCCCTGCTCTATGGCTTTCTTCAGCTTGGCTGTCTGCACCTCTTTGTTCTTGTCACACTTCTTAGCACTTCTCGCCATCTGCTTGGAAGTCAGCTTGAACGTTATCAGATCGTCCTCTAGACTATGCTTTTGACCCATACTTCAAATGAGGTGAGGGAAGGTGAGGTGAGATGGTGATGAATCGACGGATGACTATAGGCAATGTCAGCAGAGATAACTGCAGGGTCTGCTCTCTAGACGATCCGACACGTAAGGCAGACAATACTCACGGAGAACTCTTCTAGTGGTGGTGTAGTAACTAATCGACTAACAGTTATTCCTAAATGACTTCCTCTGTGTCAAGTTATGTGTTAAAGACGACAGTTACGTACGTACGTACGTAAGTTAACGTACAAAATGTTTCGTAAGTTAACCATACAGCACTGTACGTACTGTATGAATGAATAAGATGTCCTTCCGATCGATATATATATTCATCCTCAAGCTCGCTAATTCCCCCAAGATCTCACCATGCAAGCTTCTTTTATCGTCATATTCCCTGGTATAATCTGTATCTGTTTTACCTCTCTCTCTCATCTCTGTATAACTCCAATGTCCCTCTACCGCTCCCTCCTAACTCATGTTACTGCCTTACATCATCCTCCTCCACTATCCATCATCCTCACTGATGCTGATATTACCTCTATAGCCCACCTTCACTCTTAATGGGTCCCCTACATCTAATCAGTACTGCAGTTAATCACTTTAACACTCTGTACTTTACATATCATCATTACCATCATCATCATCATCACAATATCATCATTGTCTTCATCATCATCATCATTATAAGCATCATCATTACCAACATTATTAGAATCATCATCATCATCATCATCATCATTAACTTCATTACTGTTATGATCATCATCATCATCACACCTATATCTCCATCACTACCATCATCACCATGATCATCATTACCATCAACATCATCATCATCATCATTACTCATCACCATCATCATCATCATCACAATATCATCATTGCCATCATCATCATCATCATCATCATTACCATCATCATCATTACCATCATCATCATGACCATCATTATTAGAATCATCATCATCATCATCATCATTACCTTCATTACTGTTATGATCATCATCATCATCACACCTATATCTCCAACACTACCATCATCACCACGATCATCATTACCATCATCATCATCATCATAATCATCTCCATCATCATCATCATTATCTCCATCATCATTATAATTATTATCATCATTACTATTATCATCATCATCTACTTTAGTTAAAGTAGCTGTTGTTGATTTGACTACGAACATCATCATTACCATCATAACTAGAATCAGCATCATCAGCATCATAATTAACATCATCATTATCATTATCATCATCATCATCATTACCTTCATTAATGTTATGATCATCATCATCAACATCATCATCATCATTACCATCATCGTCATCGCCATCATCATCACTATCATCATCTCCATCATCATTACAATAATCATAATCATCATCATCATCATCTACTTTAGTTAAAATAGCTGCTGTTGATTTGTAACATAAATTCAGTGATAAGTTCTTGTAATGACTACGAACATACTAAATAATAATAATAAACATAATAATCATAATAATAATCATCATGATCATCATCATTACCATCATTACTAGAATCATCATTACCATCATTACTAGAATCATCATTATCATCATCACATGAACGAACGTCACTGCATCGTCTGAGATATGCGACCAGTCGAATAAGGAAGACCGCTATGCTGGTGACACACTATCGTCAGTGCATTCCCCTCTTCAATTGTGATTGGTCTTCAGACAGACAGACAAGGGCTTCAGTCAGCTGAGGTCACTGGACGAAACATGTTCCTTACTTCTGCGCAGATGACAGAGGGCGGCATACGCTGTACATCGAGACATCCAAAGGCCTCAATCTTGTCGAGCATCGTCAGCACTGTCGGCTCATCTGCTCAAAGGTACAAGAAATCGAGTGAACAACTGATGGCTGCATGGGTAGAGATATAGGTTGTAGAGATAGAGGTGGTAGAGATAGATAGCTGCTGCACCTGTAAGGGTGTAGACACGTCCCTCCTCCCTGTCACTGCCATGAAGACTACTATCGCCTCCTTCGAGCCACGCAGCCTTTCGCTTGGCCTCTCTGATCACCTCGGGAGGGAAGTCAGCCGAGGTGGCGACGTGTATGCCGAAGGACTGGGTGCAGGGACCGGGAGACAGATGGTACAGCATGACCACCTATCAAGGAGAGGGATAGATAGATGGATGGATAGATAGATGGATGGATGAGGGTGACACAGAGGAGAAACTCGCATACCTGGTTCTGTGCAACATGTGCTGCGACGTGCTTGTTGGTGACGCTGCTGGGGTACTGCTTGGCTAGAGCAGTCAGCTCGTGGAAGTGGGTCGCGAACAGACAGGGGCATCGCAGCTGCTGGATGATGTAGTCGGAGATGGACCACGCGAGGCCGAAGCCGTCGAAGGTGGACGTGCCCCTGCCCAGCTCGTCGATGATAATCAGCGAGTCCGGAGTCGCCGTCTGCAGCATCACCGCGGATTCCAGCTGACGACAGACAGGTCACAACAGACAGGTCACAACAGACACAACAGAAAGTCAGGTGAAGTCAGGTAAGGGACAGCTTCCTTCTAAGAACACCTCCCCCCCCCCATCAGCAGTACTATCCGTCCACCCTCACCATCCCCGCCATAAAGGCCGAGATGCCCTTCTGCACGGCATCCCCCGCCCCCACCCGGGTCAGGATGCAGTCCACCACGCTGACCTCTGCTCGACTGCAAGGGACGAACATGCCAACCTGAGCCAGCACCGCGATGCAGCCCACCGCTCGGATGTATGTAGACTTGCCACCCTGGTAGAGTAGAGCAGGCATGCAGGTGATGGGTGACGATCTCTTAATGTACCCAAAGTATGGATACTCGATGTGAGTGTGCCTTCCTACAGTACAGGAAGGAGGAGCTATAGAGAAGGTGGGGGGCATACCATGTTGGGTCCGGTGATGACTTGGAAGCTGGACCTCCCGCGGATGAGGTCGTAGTCGTTGGCAATGAACTGCTGCATGGTATCCATCAGCTCCACGCATGGATGCCTTGCTCCCTGAACATGGTATCAGTGAGGGATGTATGCATGTATGTATGTGCATGCATATACAGTATCAGTGAGGAGTGACCCACCCACCTTGATGTCGATGACTCCGGTTCCGCGAGGATGCACTACCGGACGTACGTACTCCCCTGGAGACAGAGCAGCAGCCGTTGCGAAGGCCACCAACACGTCAAGCTCCGCCAGCAGCGCTGCCACCGACTCCACCACGGGCATGTAGGTGAGAGCCGTGTCCACCGCTTGGGCCACCAGCTCGCTCTGCTTGTCGTCATACTCCGCCTGAAGTGACAAGTACTGCCCGGCCAGTCTCTCTAGCGCAGGAGTAGTGAAGTGCACGCCATTCTTCATCAGAGACAACACCCGCACGGAAGAGTTGTTGCCGCGCAGGGTGCGCTCATCGTCCGCTCTGGTCGTGCGGAGGATGAAACCATGCTGGGGACTCCGCTCTAGCTTGACATCAGCAAAACTGGCCCAGCCGTTGCGTGCATCATGCAACACCCTGTCTGCTTGGTGCAACAGCTCGTCCTGCTGGGTAACCAGCTGCTGCAGCTCCTCGTCGTGCTGGCAGTTGACTCTCAGCTCAGGCAGGTACTGCATGTCCACCACGTGCTCCACCAACTGCTCATACAGAGAGAACTTCCCGGAGATGCTCAGCAGAGGAGTGAGGAACCTCCTCCGTACGACTTCAACAGCTGGCTCTCCTCCATCATCACGATCCCCTTCGCTGGAGTCGTCGACCAGACGCTGCAAGATGGAGGAAAACGACGGGATGGTGCGCACGAAGACGTACAGTCGGAATAGTTCGTCCAGTCCGGCAGAGCTTTTGTGCATCATCTTGGCGATGACCCCATCTAGGTCCGGCACTGCTCTCAGCGGCCCGTCGCGCAGCTCGTTGCGGCGTTGAGTGGCGCCCACTAGCAGCTGCACCGCGTCGAGGCGACTGTTGATCTCTTGCACATCCAGCAACGGCTGTCGCAGCCACCGATTGAGAAGTCTGCTGCCCAGCTTCGTGCGACATCTATTCAATACTCCATACAACGAGCCGAACTGAGATGGGTGGTCTGGCTTTGGCAGTAAGTTGATTGCATCCGCAGCCGCACTGTCTAGTCGCATGTGGGTCTGCAGCGAGCCATAGCAGAGGTCATATGTGACGTTACCGCCATCACTGCCCGACTCCAGCAGCCCCAGCACTTGTATCAGGCAGTCCACACAGCCCAGCGCGAGGGGCATCTCGGTCTCCGCAGTGTTCGTCGTGTGTGTGGTCCTGCCCACTAGCTTCAGCACGGACGACATGGTGTCCGCTTTCCGCTGGAAGCTGCTCTTCTTCATGTAGATCACCTCCTGTACCGGCTTATTAGATATGATGTCATGCACCTTCCGACAATCGCCCTTAGCTTGGTCGTTGTTCTCCTCTGGTATGTACAGAGTGACCCCGTCACTGATCTGACTGGTGAGAAAAGTATCCAAGCAGGAGAACTGCTCGTTGTCACTGAACTCGAACATCACTATCTGTGCCATCTGCTGTTGCTTCTGCAATGTTCCAGTAGAGGTCATACTATCATGGGACAACCCGTGAATCGACGACACCATCCGACGATAGAGAGCTGCACTAATAAGGCGAGATGATCCCTTATAGCTCCTAACGACCGAGATGCACAGGTGCTGCTCCGATACGGGATCAACATAGATGTCACTACTTGAAATCATTTCAAATTTGTAATTTTGAAAAGTTCAGTACATGGAGTACATAAGTACGTACATTGAGAACTGGAATCTTTCAACATAAAAAACAGGTGTTCAGTGAAAAATGTCAACTTTCCTCGCCAAATACCCCAACTTGTTCGTGAAGCAGACGAAGAAAGGATGTCTGCAGGAGCTGCTGTGTGGCTGCGATGCCAACAACGAGTTCAAGATCGCGACGATGGAAGACAAGCAGCACGACGTGTTCTACGCCATTGAGGACACAAGCTGCTGCATCCGCTTTTTTTGCTCTACTGACAGACCATTCAAGATCAGGGTATCCCAGGGAGGATTGCCAGGTAAGATTCATCGATGCTGTCCGATTATATCATTTCTCCCACATTCTTTTCAAAGCAATAATTATGTGTTCCATACTAACGTAAATGTAAGGTGGAGAAGTATTAGCCATCTACGACCGCCCTTTCAAGTGCCCCACAGGGAACATGAAGTGCTGTTGCTATCAAGAACTAGAAACCTTGTCACCGACTGGAGAGTCAGTGGGTAAGGTCAAGGAGGACTGCTGGTACTGTGTACCCTCGTACTCCTTGTACTCGGTAGCTCAGGGACAACAAGAACCTACCCTCAAGTACAAGATCCACATGCCTACGTGCTGCGGTGGAGTATGTGTCAACGTGTGCAAGGAGGGATGCTGTAATTGCAGAATCCCTTTCTACATCTACACTCCCGGGAAGCAGGGTGACAACGATGAGATCGGTAAGATCGTGAAGGTATGGTCTGGACTGGGCACCGAGCTCTTCACGGACGCAGACAAGTTCGAACTGCTGTTTCCCACGGATGCGGACCCGGGCAACAAGGCCACGCTCTTAGGGATGCTGTTCCTGTTGAACACCATGTTCTTCGAGAGACAGAATAATAAGTCTGTAGAGATGTAAACTGTTAAACTCTAAATTCGTAGAGTAGACCGAATGTAGAGTGTAAGGTAGCATATTTTTTAATGATTATCAGCATATATGCAGCAATTCTTCACACTGGAATGCTGTAGCAGCTGCTGCATCACCTCCTTATCTCTTGTGTAGCGCAGCACTCCGATGGCCACCAAACGATCCAATCGCCGTCGCCAGTAGCTGCTGCAGGCATGCACATCAGTCGATAGTCCGTCACTACTGGATCCGGTCGACGAGGGACAACATGCACTATCGAGTGGAATGAAGACAAATGTCTGTTCCATGTACAGTGCAGTGCAGTATGTTACATGACTGTGTGTGATAATCAGCTTTGATGAATGCTATCCACGTACTGCATCGTCGCAGCAGCATCATCAAGGGTGTCTGAACTTACTTGGGCATCGTGACATGGGAAGCCTGCAGAGCATCGTGACATGGGTGTGCAAATGAATATACGAGATGAACTAATACAGTAGACAGATAGGCATAACTTATAGTAGATCGGAGTCAGGAGCATCATCCATCACTTACTCTTGCGATCTAGCGCCTTCCGGTTGGTGTATCCAGGGAACACGCAGCGATCGAACACCACCCCATAGGCGAACAGGAAGCCGCTCTGCTGGGCGATACTCCGCAAGTCGTAGTACGAGAATGGCTCCTGATAGGTAAGTTATTGGCATCACATCACATCACATGTACACACAACACAATAAAGATGCATGCATGTAAACGGTAAGACAACAGTGATACTGTATCTGCTTCGTACGTAGAACAGCTGAGAGTGCGTACTCACAATCGTTTTATGGGTGATATGGACTTCCCCCCTATCCACTGTTAAGAACGGCCGAATGTTGGCGAAGAACCGCCTAAGGAGGGCCCTGTTCTGCTCCAGCTCACTGGTCTGTCCGTCGGCACCAGCGGGCAAGCTCACGCAGGGGAAGTTCCAGATGACGAAGTCGAAGGTGTGGGTGCCTTCCGCCGCGAAGGGTGAACCATACTGCAGGTCAGTGGCGTCCACGTCGTGCAGAACAGTCGCCCCGAGATGCTTCAGTCGGTTAAGGGTGTCCACCGCATGGGGATAGGTGATGCAGATGGACTGATAGGATTCATGAGAGGTCGCAGTCAGCTTTAGCCTCCTGCAGCCCGCGCTCCTTGGATGGCTTTCCATGATACAGGAGGGGTTGCCGCTACTATCCTTGCAATCTATGCATTGTTGGAACTTGTCAGTCTCTGCTAGCGACAACGAGAACGTGAAGTCCCCATCCCCTACAGTCAGCACTGCATACTCTGATTGGAAGTCCGATGCTTCGAGGCGCGCCCCGTAGACGTTGGTCATCAGGTCTACCTGTGGGGGAGACATACACCCTCGTCCGACCTTGGAGACAGGCTTCAAACCACTTCTGACGCACAGCTCAGGCCTCGTGTTCGACGGGTATTCCTCGCCTCCTCGTGTGGGCTTGCGGATAACGGAGCCTGTATCTATAGCTACAGCTACCGTCACAGCTGCAGCAGATGATGATGCACCTTTTCTCGACTCGATACCGGTGGAAGAGAGTAGCTCAAGCAGATAGTGATCATTCCTACCACCTGGGAATATCTTATAGAGGCAAGGAATGCATTGTCTCTGTAGCACACAGTCCAGTGTTTGGCTGTAGACGTACAGATGCCTGCTTCTACCGTCACATTCGGGATGCAGATCATCTGCGGCGGATCTGCTTCTTCTCCTGGCACATTCGCCATCAGCTGTGACAGTGACCTGACAAGTACGCATATTCTGACATGTGAAAAGGTCGAGATCAGGGGCACAAGCGGTCGCTGGACCTGCTTTTCGTCTCTTCCGCGAATTCTTCATCACCATCTTCATCGAGCACTAACTTATTATTATAATTATTCGCGCTTTAGCATTGCAAAGAAACATGTGGTCATCAAGATCATCATCACAATCATCGTCAGACACACACAAACTAAGCAACGCAAAAATCGCCAGTCTAAGTGCACTGAAAACTCCA
>Ga0164294_10001875_pt1 | contig 19226 bp, 19 predicted proteins | sample GEODES005metaG_FD_111479 | JGI IMG/M metagenome (GOLD analysis project Ga0164294, IMG submission 111479) | Oligotrophic lake water microbial communities from Sparkling Lake, Wisconsin, USA - GEODES005 metaG | ecosystem: Environmental > Aquatic > Freshwater > Lake | place: USA: Sparkling Lake...
AGCGGTCGATTTCGGTGCAGATGACAACTACATTTCAGCAAATCTTGCAGATGCAAACCTTGTTGATGCAACTCCCCTAACTGAGATCACAACAACATTTGCTGATCTTGGTATTGCAGCACCTCTTGTTAACGCACTGAGCAAGCAAGGTATTTTGCATCCATTCCCAATCCAGATTGCAACATTGCCAGATGCGTTAGCCGGCCACGATATTTTAGGTCGCGGACAAACTGGTTCAGGAAAGACTCTTGCATTTGGTTTGGCACTTCTTAACAATTTAAATGGCAAGGTTGCAAAGCCTCACAAGCCATTGGCACTTGTTTTGACTCCAACTCGCGAACTAGCACAACAGATCGATGAAGTTTTGATGCCACTTGCTCGTTCAATAGGTCACGAATCTGTTGTTGTTGCTGGCGGAATGTCTTACTCAAAGCAGATCACAGCGATGCGTCGTGGAACAGCAATCTTGGTTGCAACACCTGGTCGTTTGATCGATCTACTTAATAAGGGTGAAGTTCAGTTAGACCAACTTCAAATTACAGTTCTTGATGAGGCAGATCAGATGGCAGACATGGGCTTCTTGCCTGTTGTTAAGGAAATTCTTGATCAGGCAAAGCTTGATGGTCAGCGTCTTCTGTTCTCTGCAACTCTTGACCGTGGTGTTGACTCATTGGTTCGTCAGTACTTGAAGAACCCAAAAACTCACTCATTACAAAACGATCGCGCATCTGTTTCGACTATGGAGCACTACGTATTGGTTATGAACCCAACCGATAAAGATGACATCACAAATCAGGTTGCAGCTCGTAATGGAAAGACTATTTTGTTCGTTAAGACTCAACGCGGCGCAGATCGCTTAGCTGACAAGCTTGCTCACGCAGGTGTGCCGGTTGGTGCATTGCACGGTGGAAAGTCACAAGCTGTTCGTACTCGCACTTTGGCACTCTTCAAGGAGACACCGAACGCGGCACTAGTTGCAACAGATGTTGCAGCACGTGGTATTCATGTTGATGGAATTTCATTGGTTGTGCATGTTGACGCTCCAACAGATCACAAGGATTACCTGCACCGCGCTGGTCGTACAGCACGTGCTGGTGAGGCCGGAACTGTTGTAACTCTTGCTACAACACGTCAGCAGAAATCAATCGGCGGGCTTACACAGCGTGCCGGCGTAACCCCTAAGTTCGTTGGTGTTACACCGCTAAGCACTGATTTGATGAAGATTACGGGCGCCCAGGAGCCATCTGGAGTTCCTTACATCGTGCCAATCGTTGAGAAGTCTGTTCGCAGTGGTGGAAAGCGCCCTCGTCCAAACTCTAGTCAGCGTCGACGCCGTCCTCACTAATTAGTACAGTTCGCGTTATGACTAACGCGAATCCATTTGCCCAACGAAGCACCCTTGAATTTGAGCTGCCTTCATTTGCTCAGATTAAAGAGGAGCACTATCTGCCTGCCTTCTATGAAGGGTGCACAGAGCAACTAGCTGAAGTTCAGGCAATCTTGAACACCCCAGGTGCTGCCACTTTTGAGAACACAATTGTTGCACTTGAAAAAAGTGGGCAGATGTTGATGCGCATGTTGCTTGTTTTCTATAACAAATCCTCAAGTGATACCAGTGACTCATTAGATGCCATCGAAGAGGAAATGGCTCCAAAACTTGCTGCCCATCAAGATGCAATTCAATTGAATCCAGTTTTGTTTAAGAGAATTAAAGATCTCTACGATGCCCGTGAGTCAATTGGATTAAACAGTGAAGATGCATGGCTATTAGAGCGTTATTACAAGGATTTGATCCACGCCGGAGCTCACCTATCAGAAGTACAGCGCGATCGCCTCAAGGAGTTAAATGAAGAGCTTTCAAAGCTAGAAGCTCAGTTTGGTAAGAATGTTTTAGCCGATACAAATGATTTAGCGGTTCTTGTTGACTCTCTAGAGGAGCTAGACGGCCTGAGTGAAAACGAGATTGCCGCTGCAGCTGCAGCTGCTAAAGATCGTGGCCACGACGGCAAGTGGCTTATTGGAATGGTGAACTTCACCGGTAACCCGGTCCTTGATTCACTCACTAATCGCGGACTTCGCAAAAAAATCATGGAAGCTTCTAAGCAAAAAGCTAACCGTCCCAATGAGAACGATAACAAGCCAGTCTTGCTACATATGGTCAAGCTGCGTGCAGAGCGTGCCAAGTTATTTGGTAAGCAAACTCATGCTGAGCACGTTATTGCCGTGCAGACAGCAGAGCACCCAGACAATGTGCATGCAATGCTTCGAAAGATCGCACCTGCTGCTGTGAGAAATGCGAAGGCAGAAGCTGAAGATCTCAAAAAATCAGCTGGCACAGATATTGAAAGTTGGGACTGGGGTTTTTACACCGAGCAAGTTCGCCTAGAAAGATACAACATTGACACAACAAAGATGCGTCCTTATTTTGAACTAGAGCGGGTACTACACGATGGCGTTTTCTTTGCAGCTACCAAGCTCTTTGGAATAACCTTTAAAGAGCGTCCTGATCTAGTTACGTACCACCCAGAAGCTCGTGCTTTTGAAGTTAACAATGAAGATGGAACCAAAGTCGGTCTGTTCATTGGCGATTTCTACACACGTGATTCAAAGCGTGGCGGAGCTTGGATGAACAACTTGGTTGATCAGAACTTCCTGTTTGATCAATTGCCTGTTGTTGTAAACAACTTGAATATCCCAAAGCCTCCTGCAGGCAAGCCAACCCTTCTTACATACGACGAAATAGTTACCTTGTTCCACGAGTTCGGACATGCAATCCACGGTTTGTTGTCTCAGGTGAAGTACCCACGTGTTTCTGGAACATCTGTCCAGCGTGACTTCGTTGAGTTCCCATCTCAAGTAAATGAGATGTGGATCTTGTGGCCAGAGGTTGTTGAAAATTATGCACGCCACCATGAAACTGGCGAGAAGTTGCCACAAGAGTGGATTGATAACTTAAACGCTGCTCGCACCTTTAATGAAGGACATGCAACGACTAGTTACTTAGCTGCAGCAATTTTGGATCTTGCCTGGCACGAACTAACAACAGAAGAAGCTGGCACAGTTACTGATGTTGAAGCCTTTGAAGCACAAGCGATTAAAGAGTATGGCCTTGATTTTGCCCCAGTTCCAACCCGATACCGTTCCACATACTTCAGCCACATCTTTGCTGGTGGGTACTCATCTGGTTACTACGGCTATATCTGGTCTGAAGTTCTAGATGCTGACACCGTTGATTGGTTTAAAGAGAACGGCGGTTTACAGCGTAAAAATGGCGAACACTTCAAGAACTCTCTTCTTGGACGCGGAGGATCTATTGATTCAATGCAGATGTTCCGCAATTTCCGCGGTCGTGACTCAAAGATCGAGCCGCTGCTGAAGCGTCGCGGTTTGGTTTAACCAGCAGAACCTGAACCCGATGGTCCGGCCTTGCGCTGAACCTGAGGAGCTCCACCACTTCGTTGTCCGCCGCGGATCTTTGATCCTGATTCAGAATGTGCTTGCGTACCTGGTGCACCTGGCTTGTTCTTCTTCGCTTCAAGGGCAGCAAGCATTTTTGCTTTCATGTCATCATTTTTATCGGGCATGGGTTGAGTCTACCCCCATACTAAAAAAGAGCTGGCCTAACTAAGAACTTGACTCTTTATATTCGCGTAAACGTTCCAGAACTTCTGATTCTCGATATCGACGATGTCCACCTAAGGTGCGAATTGCTGTGAGCTTTCCAGCTTTTGCCCAACGAGTAACGGTCTTTGGATTAACGTGAAAGCGTTGTGCAACCTCTTTGGGGGTCAAGAGAACTTCAGCATCAGGAATGCGGTTGCTCATGGTGACTCCTTTAGCTCTGGTTGTGTCCGAATTGTGCGGTATTGGGGTGAAGTATTACCAGTATTTGAGCGTGAGGCAATACCCGCAAAGTGAACATTAGGAGGCTTGTTCGTACGCCTGAACTAAACGCCAACGAGACATAAGGCGCTGATATCCAATTCCTGCCGCCATTCCATCTGCTGTTGCAAGGCCTGCAACAGAACTGGTTACATCTTCAATTGAGGAATCAGCCTCAAGTCCATCTTCACCAGAGTCACGCAAAGCTAAATCCATGTAATTAGCTAAACCGCCATAATCAAGTTCTACTAAAGACTCTGGATGAAACATTTCTAACCACGCCAATAAATTTTCAAGATCTTGTTCTACGGGCCCATCTCCAAAGGCACTAAGCACCGCATCATGTGCGTTGTCACAGCGTTGTTTTGCATTAGCAATGGTGGTGTGGGAAACACAAAACTTTCCATACTGATTTTCTCCGCGGGTGCGCTCTTCAGGTAAAAATAAAATAAACCAGCGGGGCGGAATAATCCATGTTTCATTTAATATGTGCGGAACCTTATCGTCAAGCAAATCAACCCCTGCTGTGATTACCTCTTCCATAGCAGATGAAATAAAAAAAGGAACGACTGTGCTTGGCAATGATTCCTTAAAATTATCTAACGCGGCCCAACAGCGAGTTGCGGTTGACCACGGTGAGACGTAACGGGATCCACCACGATCTAAAATGTGAACACCATCGGGACGACCTGCTGGTGGTTCAGGTTGGACAACGCGATGTAACGCTAGCTCTTCTTCTTGATTAAAACTTGTTGGGCTACTTTCTAAATTTTGCCAACGCAAACGATCAGCTGGTTCAAATGCCGACAGTGGTTCGTAGATACGAAGTGAAGCTACGTATGGTGTAGCTCTCACGCACGTGGAATGTAATTGCCTTCAGCAAAAGGATCGTCATCATCCTTGCGTGAAGAGGTATCGACTTCGCCGTGGAGTTCTTTGGCAAGACGATCTAGATCCATATCTTGCGCGTTATACTTCAAATCACGTGCAACTTTTGTTTGCTTTGCTTTTGCGCGGCCGCGACCCATGGGCGACCTCCTTCACTAATTGCTGTGCGTCAGGGGGGTAGGTTATCGCGCCTAGACCGTGCCTTTCAACCGATGAGATTGAGCGGCAAATACTGGGCTAAATCAGCCCGAGCGCCGGAAGCAGCCACTGCCCCGCTATCAATAGCCTCTTTCCAACTCAACTCTCCGCAGGCAAGTGCGAGCCACGTCTTGGCATCCATTTCAACTGTATTGGGAGGTGTCCCACGAGTATGTGTTGGACCTTCGCCACATTGAATCGCTGAATATGGAGGGACTCGAACTTCTATGGCGCGGCCTGGTGCCTTAACTGCCAACACAGCAAGTGTTTTCTTAACTTGCTCAAGTATCTCTGGATCGCGCATAACTTCTTAGCGAATAGAGCTGGGCTTATATGCAGCCGCAGCAGAGTGCGCCGATGTAATCGCATCAATACGCTTAATGACTCGTGCAACCTGTTGACGTGCTTCGCCAGTGAACTCAATCGGTTGGCTAATTAGAAGGTCAAGTGCTGTGCGATCTAGTGGCAACCGTTCATCAGATGCTAGATCATCTAGCAGTGTGTTTTTCTTTCCTTCACGCATTCCAAGTGCAGCTTTAACGGCGTGTTCCTTAATAACTTCATGGGCAACTTCACGCCCAACGCCTGCCTTAACAGCTGCCATCAAAATCTTTGTAGTTGCCAAAAATGGTAAGTAACGATCTATCTCAGCAGCAATGACCTCTGGGAATGCACCGAACTCATCAAGGACTGTCAATATAGTTTCAAGCAAGCCATCAACTGCATAAAATGCATCGGGTAGGGCGACTCGGCGAACAACACTGCAAGAAACGTCGCCCTCATTCCATTGATCGCCAGATAGTTCACTGATCATTGATGCATATCCACGCAATACAACTGAAAGTCCGTTAACGCGTTCGCAAGAACGGGTATTCATCTTGTGGGGCATTGCACTACTGCCAACTTGTCCTGCAATAAAACCTTCAGTAACTAGTTCAGCACCAGCCATTAAACGAATCGAAGTGGCAAGAGATGATGGTGATGAGGCGATCTGAACTAAAGTCGTCACAACATCATAATCAAATGAGCGTGGATAAATCTGACCTGTTGAATCAAGAATATGGTCAAAACCAAGCTCTTTTGCAATTATTGATTCCAGTTTAAGATGAGCATCAGGTGAACCTAGAAGATCAATTGAATCCTGGGCGGTGCCAACTGGACCCTTAATTCCACGCATCGGATAGCGGTTTTGTAGGGAAGTTAATCGTTCGTGTGCAAATAACAACTCTTCGGCAGCAGATGCAAAGCGCTTTCCTAGGGTGGTGACTTGTGCCGGAACATTATGTGAGCGTCCTGCAATGGGTTGATCCGCATACTCTGCAGCTCGTTGGCCAAGTCGTGCAAGTACTGTCACAACTTTGTCATGAACAATGCCAAGACCGTTTCGAATCTGCAGAGCTTCAATGTTTTCTGTTACATCACGGCTCGTCATACCTGCATGGATTGCTTCGTGACCTGCAAGTGCGTTGAACTCATCTATTCGGGCTTTTACATCATGGCGAGTTACCTTTTCGCGCGCATCAATAGATGCAAGATCCACACGTGTAATTACATTTTCGTAATCTGTAATTACATCTTTAGAAATCGTATGCCCCACAGTTGTTTGAGCGCGCATAACAGCAATCCACAGCTTGCGTTCAGCAATGATTCTTGCCTCTGGTGCGAAGATTGCAATCATCGCAGCAGATGCATATCGGCTCGCAAGTAGGCTCATGTTAAATGAAATCCTTTACGACAATAGTTTGATCTCGGCCTGGGCCAACACCGATTGCACTCATTGGTGCACCTGAAATCTTTTCCAGGAATGCAACATAATCTTGGGCATTCTTTGGTAGATCAGAAAGCTTACGGGCTCCTGAAATATCTTCACTCCAGCCAGCTAAGTATTCATATATTGGCTTTGCATGGTGAAAATCTGATTGAGAAGCAGGCAGTTCTTCAACGCGCTTTCCATCAATTTCATATGCCACACATACCGGAATCTTTTCCCATCCAGTTAAAACATCTAGCTTGGTGAGAAAGAAATCAGTCAAACCATTGACGCGAACTGCGTAGCGGGCAATCGGTGCATCAAACCAACCGCAACGACGTGCACGGCCTGTGGTGACACCAATTTCTCCGCCGATACGACGCAATGCTTCGCCATCTTCATCAAACAACTCTGTTGGGAAGGGTCCGCTACCAACGCGAGTTGTGTATGCCTTCACAATTCCGATAACCCGGGTGATCTTTGTTGGCCCAATTCCTGAACCTGTGCAAGCTCCACCTGCAGTTGGATTACTAGATGTCACAAATGGATATGTCCCATGATCAACATCAAGCAGTGTGCCCTGAGAACCCTCTAGAAGTACTCGCTTCCCAGCCTTTAGCGCTTCATCTAAAATCAAAACTGTGTCTGCAACATAGGGACGCAAGATCTCTGCATACTCTAAATACTCAGCAAGAACCTCATCAACTTCAATACCCTTACGATTAAAAACCTTGATTAAAATCTGATTCTTATCCCGCAACGCACCTTCAAGTTTTTGGCGAAGGATTGATGGATCAAAAAGATCTTGAACTCGGATGCCGATGCGGTTGATCTTGTCAGCGTATGCAGGTCCAATGCCACGACCAGTTGTACCAATCTTAGATTTACCTAAGAAGCGCTCTGAGACCTTATCGATTGTGCGGTGGTAAGGGGTAATCAAGTGAGCATTAGTGGAAATGAGAAGTTTGCTTGTATTAATTCCGCGTTCATTTAAACCACGGATCTCTTCAAGTAAAACGCTTGGATCAATAACAACACCGTTACCAATTACAGGAATTACATTCGGGGAGAGAATTCCTGATGGTAATAAGTGAAGTGCATACTTTTGATCACCGATCACAACAGTGTGGCCTGCGTTGTTTCCGCCTTGATAACGAACTACATAATCAACACGATCACCCAATAAGTCTGTGGCTTTACCCTTGCCTTCGTCGCCCCACTGAGCTCCGAGTAATACCAATGCGGGCATGAGTAAAGCCTCTCCGACTAGTTGTTAATTACTTAAGTGATGAAGTACCGGTTGAACGCAAATCTTCACATCCACGAACAACACGGGCTGCCATTCCTGCTTCTGCAGCCTTGCCCCAAGCACGTGGATCGTAAGCCTTCTTATTTCCAACTTCTCCATCAATCTTTAGCACGCCGTCGTAGTTTTTGAACATGTGCTCGACAACTGGACGGGTAAAGGCGTATTGCGTATCTGTATCGATATTCATCTTAATCACACCGTAATCAAGTGACTCGCGGATCTCAGAAAGTAGTGAGCCAGAACCACCATGGAATACCAAGTCCATTGGCTTGCTTCCTGCAGGCAGGCCTAACTTTGCAGAAACCGCCTCTTGCAATGTTGCCAGGATCTTTGGTTGCAACACAACGTTACCTGGCTTGTATACGCCGTGAACATTTCCAAATGTTGCTGCTACCAAATAGCGAGCATTGACATCTGTTCCTAAAGCTTCAACAGTCATTAGTGCATCTTCAGGTGTTGAGTACAGCTTTGCATCGTGTTTTGCTTCAATGCCATCTTCTTCTCCACCAACTACACCAATTTCAATTTCAAGAACTGTTCTTGCTGCAACTGACATCGCTAACATCTCCTTAGCGACCTTCATGTTTTCAACCATGTCCACCGCTGATCCATCCCACATGTGTGAGTTGAACAGTGGAGCCTTGCCTGACTTAATGCGATCTGCACCAAGTGCAAGAAGTGGACGCATAAAACCATCTAACTTCTCCACGGGGCAGTGATCTGTGTGAATTCCAATGTTTACCTTGTAGTTCTTTGCAACAACATGTGCGAACTCAGCGAGCGCAACTGCGCCATCAACCATGTTCTTTACTGTTGAACCTGATGCATACTCCGCGCCACCCCATGAAAATTGGATAATTCCATCTGACTCTGCTTCGGCAAAACCACGAATGGCCGCTGTGATGGTCTGTGATGATGAAACGTTGATAGCTGGATAAGCGAATGCGCCCTTTTTAGCGCGATCTAACATATCGGCAAAAATTTCGGGGGTTGCAATTGGCATTCTGACTCCTAAGAACTCGTTGTAATTCTTTAGACTGAGCGCTTCATTGAGTCGTCTAGAGGCTTACGACCAATCCTCTCACCTTCGCCCACGTGGCACAAAAAGACCCTCCGCAGGGGGTGAGCGGAGGGTCTATTCCTGTGTCAGCTCATTGTTTTGAGGGCGTTTGCCAAGAACCTGGCAAGTGCGGCCACCAGGATTGGGCTGCTGAGCAGTTTTATGAGCATCACTATGAAGGATGTAAGCATTGTTTCTCCTCTCTTTGGTGCATCGTCAGGGCAATCGGCGCTGTAAAAACCCATTACCGATTTGTCTGTTGATAACAATGGTCAACAGGTAGCCTCTAGCGTTATGAGCCAAGAACACGAGTCCCTAGAAAACCTACTGAGCGAGGACCGCTTGTTTCCTCCAACGGCCGAGTTTGCAGCACAAGCAAATGCAAAGCCCGAACTGTATGACCAAGCTGAAAAAGATCGTTTGGCGTTCTGGGATGTGCAGGCACGTAATCTTTCATGGGACAAACAATGGGATACCGTCCTTGAATGGAATTCACCCTATGCCAAGTGGTTTGTTGGCGGAAAAATCAACGCATCTGTTAACGCATTGGACCGTCATGTAGCTGAGGGTCGTGGTGAACGGGTTGCATTTCATTTTGAGGGCGAACCGGGTGACACGCAAACAATTACCTATGCGCAGTTATTGATTGAGGTTAAAAAAACAGCAAACGCATTAATTGAACTTGGCGTTATGGCTGGCGATCGTGTTGCAATCTACATGCCGATGATCCCAGAAGCTGCAATTGCAATGCTTGCCTGTGCACGTATTGGTGCGCCGCACTCAGTTGTGTTTGGTGGGTTTTCCGCAGAGGCACTCCTTTCTAGAATTCAAGATGCAGATGCAAGGCTAGTGATTACTGCAGATGGTGGATTTAGAAAAGGCAGCGCATTTGCATTAAAGCCTGCCGTTGATGAGGCACTTGCAGGCAAGCACAATGTTAAGAAGGTTTTAGTTGTTCAACGCACCAAACAAGAAACTGCTTGGAATTCGGCAACTGATGTGTGGTGGCATGAGATTGTTGGTCGCCAATCAGCAGATCACACCGCAGAGTACTTTGATTCTGAACACCCACTATTTATTTTGTATACATCAGGAACAACAGCTAAACCAAAGGGAATTTTCCATACAACTGGTGGCTATTTAACCCAGGCTGCATACACGCATCGGGTTGTCTTTGATATCAAGCCTGAAACAGATGTTTATTGGTGTACGGCAGATGTGGGCTGGATTACCGGCCATAGCTACATTGTGTATGGGCCTTTAATCAATGGTGCAACACAAGTTATGTATGAAGGAACTCCTGATACCCCACATAAGGGGCGCATCTTTGAGTTAATTCAAAAGTATGGCGTAACTATTTTGTATACCGCACCAACTCTAATTCGCACATGGATGAAGTGGGGCGATGAGTTTCCTAATAAGTACGACCTATCTTCTCTGCGATTATTGGGATCAGTTGGTGAACCAATTAATCCAGAAGCTTGGATGTGGTATCGCGAAGTTATCGGTGGAAATCGTTGCCCAATTGTTGACACATGGTGGCAAACTGAAACTGGTGGAATCATGATTTCACCGCTGCCAGGTGTTACCGCAACAAAGCCAGGTTCTGCAATGACTGCGATACCTGGCATAAGCGCGATCGTCGTTGATGACAATGCAAAACCTGTTTCAAAAGGACATGGTGGGTATTTGATTCTTGATAAACCTTGGCCCGGAATGTTGCGTGGTATCTGGGGCGAAGATGAGCGATACAAAGAGACCTATTGGTCTAGGTTTGAAGGGATTTATTTTGCAGGAGATGGCGCCAAATTAGATAAAGATGGTGCGATCTGGTTGCTGGGTCGAGTTGATGATGTCATGAATGTTTCTGGACACCGAATTTCAACAACAGAGGTTGAGTCCGCACTTGTTTCACATGAATCAGTTGCAGAGGCGGCAGTAGTTGGCGCACAAGATTCGATGACAGGACAGGGAATTGTTGCCTTTGTTATTTTGCGTGGAGGCATTGAACATGCAAAGGGAGAAACTCTTATCTCTGATCTTCGAAATCATGTTGCCAAGCAGATCGGTGCGATCGCAAAGCCTCGCCAGATTCTGGTTGTTGCAGAGCTGCCAAAGACTAGAAGTGGAAAGATTATGCGGCGTTTGTTAAAGGATGTTGCCGAAAATCGCCAAGTCGGCGATGCAACAACATTGGCTGATCCCAATGTTATGCGCTTGATTTCAGATGGTTTGCATACCTCAAAGGATGAGGATTAAAGCTGTATACCTAAATACTTATTGGTCAGCGTGATCAGTTCGATTTCATTATTGAATACACCAATCTTCTTGCCTGCAACAGTGCCGTCAGCTGCAATGAACCAGGTGACTGGAACACCTAATCCAAAGTACTGTCGTGATCGGCCGTCCGCATCGTAGAGATTTGGCCAGGTAATGCCATTGTGCTCGACAAATGTACGGCCATCTTCAAAATTAGCTTCTTCAACATCGACGCCGATCAATGCGACCTTGCCTTGAGACTTCTCATAAAAGGATCTAAGAATAGGAATCTCTTCTTTGCATGGCCCACACCAGGATCCCCACACATTAACAATCATTGGCCCACGGAGTGCGCCAAGTTGAGCGCCAGCTGTGCCATCCAAACAATCCATTGTCACGCCACCGATAAAAGATTTGTCCTGTGTAATAGATGCGCATGAAACAACCTCACCTTGTACATGAGATGAGGTTTGCGAGCATGAAGTCAGCAGTAATAGCGCTACAACCACAAAAACTCTTCTCATCTAAAATCCTTATCTGTCTTTATCAACAGTAATGCTTTCTCTTTATTCATCTCGCCAATGCCAACACTTGGACAGATTTTTGCAACAGGACATGCTCCACAAGCAGGTTTGCGTGAGTGACAGATCCGTCGTCCATGCCAAATCATTCGTTGCGAGAGATTTGTCCATTCCGCCTGAGGAATTAACTGCTGAACAACCATTTCAACTTTTACGGGATCGGTCTCTTTACTCCAACCAAATCGTCTGGACAAACGTCCAAAGTGCGTATCGACCGTGATACCCGGCGTATCAAAGGCGTGCCCTAAAACAACATTGGCAGTTTTGCGGCCAACTCCTGGCAATGTAATTAACTCCTCAAGAGTTTGTGGAACTTCTCCCCCAAAATCTTCAAGTAACTTAATGTTTAACCCTTTTATATGTCGAGCTTTCGCGTGATAAAAACCTGTGGAATGAATCAGATCTTCAATTTCGTGCAAATCCGCTTTTGCGTATGCTTTTGGATTTTTATACTTCTTAAACAACGCTGGGGTAACAGTGTTTACTCTCTTATCTGTGCACTGTGCGCTCAGAACAGTTGCAATTAACAATTCCAGTGGGTTGGTGAAATCGAGTTCGCAGTAAATCTCTGGGTAGGTCTTAGCCAGGATCCGATAGACCGCCCGTGCCTTTTTGCGCGTTTCGCTATCGATGACCATGGGTAGTAAAGTACCCCCCGTGCCCATAGATGAAGAAGTAGTCCGCAAGGCGCCGCTTTTTACCGCCCTTGATGATGCTGCTGCCACCTCGTTGCTGGCCAGTATGGTTTCCCTGAAGATCTCTAAGGGATCAGTTTTGTTTGCCGAGGGTGATGGTGGCGATCAACTCTATGTAATTGCAGAAGGCAAGGTAAAGCTTGGAACCTCAAGTGGTGATGGACGCGAAAACCTCCTGTCGATTCTTGGTCCTGGCGAAATGTTTGGTGAATTGAGTCTCTTTGATCCAGGTCCACGCACATCAACAGCAACCGCTGTTACCGATACAAAGTTGTTAAGTCTTGGTCAGGCAAAATTGCTTCCGTGGCTTGAAAGTCACCCACAGGTTTCGTTACAACTACTTGCTCGATTAGCACAGCGCCTGCGCCGCACTAACGAAGCTGTTGGCGATCTAGTTTTCTCTGATGTCCCAGGACGTGTTGCTAAGGCATTAATTGATCTTGGTGAGCGATTCGGAAACCAAACAGATGAGGGTTTATTTGTTCACCATGATCTAACTCAAGAAGAATTAGCACAACTAGTTGGTGCATCCCGTGAAACCGTTAACAAAGCACTTGCAGATTTTGCAGGACGCAACTGGTTAAAGTTAGATGGTCGCGCAGTATTGATTACAGATTTCGAGCGCTTATCAAAGCGCGGTAAATAGTTAGTCGGTTATTTCGACTGTTAGTTCGATCTCCACGGGTGAGTTAAGTGGAAGCTCTGCAATTCCGACAGCGCTACGTGCATGCTTTGCACCATCGCCCCAGATTGCAATAAACAGTTCCGATGCACCGTTGACTACCCCTGGATGACCGATAAAGCCGGGAACGCCGTTTACGTAACCAACTACTCGAACAATCTTTGTAATTTTGTTGACATCAGCAACTAAATCAACTGCAGCAAGTGCATTGAGAGCACAAACTTGTGCAAGCTCCTTTGCGCGATCCGGCGTGATCTCTCCATCGACCTTACCGACCCCAGCCATCTGTCCATCTACTAGTGGAAGTTGCCCTGCGGTGAAGACGAGGTTGCCTGTGCGAATTGCAGGGACATAAGCAGCAACTGGCTTTGCAGCAACTGGAAGTACTAGACCGAGTTCAGCTAACTTCGCGCGAACATCAACCTTATTCATGCAATCTCTCTTTTCATGTATGCAACAAGCTGCTCTCCGGTGCCAGGTGCTGGAATAACTTGAACAAGTTCCCAACCATCTGAACCCCATGTATCAAGGATCTGCTTAGTTGCATGTGAAAGAAGTGGAACTGTTGCGTATTCATACTTAGTCATTTATTGAGACTCTCTTTCACTAGTGATGAAACAAGTGCTCCATCAGCCTTTCCTGCAATCTTTGCCTTAATCGCACCCATAACCTTGCCCATATCCGCAGGTCCTGCAGCACCGGTTGATGCAATTGCATCAGCAATGATCTGCTTAACCTCATCGGCAGTTAACTGCGCAGGCAAATACTTGGCAATAACTTCTCCTTCAGATTTTTCTAGTGCCGCCTTTTCTGGATGGCCAGCACCTTCAAATGCATCTGCTGCTTCACGACGCTTCTTTGCTTCGCGAGATAACACAACAATTGTTTCCTCATCACTTAGTACGCGTGCCTCTTTGCCTGCAACCTCTTCATTAGTGATTGCGGTTAGAACCATACGAATAGTGCTGGATGTAATTTCATTGCGGGCACGGATTGCCTCCGTTAAGTCCGCACGTAATGTTTCTTTTATGCTCATTGTGTTAACTCTACCGCCAATAGTTCTGCGATCTGCGCGGTATTAAGAGCTGCTCCTTTGCGAAGGTTGTCTCCACATAAGAACAAATCTAGAGATTTCTTGTCATCTGGTGACCTACGTACTCGTCCTACCCATGTTGCATCTGTTCCAACCGCATCATTTGGTGTTGGGAACATCTTGTTTTCTGGATCATCAAGCAAGGTAACCCCTGCTGCCTTTTCAAGAACCTTTTGTGCTCCCTTACGAGTTACCTCATTCTTAAAGGTTGCATGCACCGCCAGTGAATGAGTTGTAAGAACTGGAACACGAACACATGTTGCAGAAACCTTTAACCGTGGCATTCCTAGAATCTTGCGTGACTCATTACGAACCTTGAGTTCTTCAGATGTGTATCCATCCTCTTTGAGTGAGCCCGCCCATGGCACAACGTTGAGTGCAAGTGGTGCCGGGAAAGGTCCTGAGTCCTTTACGTGATTACGAACATCGCCAGTGATCTCGCCTGCATTTGTTCCTGCAACTGCAGAAATCTGTGCACGTAGAGCATCGATACCAGGTTGACCCGCACCAGATGCTGCTTGATATGAAGCAACTACAAGCTCCTTTAACTGATACTTCTTATTGAGTGCGCCCATCGCAACAATCATTGAAAGTGTTGTGCAGTTTGGATTTGAAATAATTCCCTTTGGACGCTTCTTCGTATCCTTTGGATTAACTTCAGGAACAACCAAAGGAACTTTTGGATCCATTCGAAATGCACTCGAGTTATCAACAACGATTGCGCCACGTGAAACAGCAATTGGTGCCCACTCCAAGGAAACCTCATCTGGAACATCAAACATTGCAACATCGATGCCATCAAAAGCTTCTGGTGACAGTGCAACGACGGTCAACTCTTCCCCACGACACATCAACTTCTTGCCTGCACTACGAGCAGAGGCGATCAGACGGATCTCGCCCCACACATCTGTGCGCTCAGACAAAATACTGAGCATTACGGTGCCAACAGCGCCAGTTGCGCCAACTACTGCCAGTGTTGGCTTCTTGCTGACCTTTTTCACTTTTTTACTCATCGTCCGCTACCCCCATATACAACAGCTTCATTTTGATCAGCATCTAATTCAAAGGCTGTATGAGCCGCTTTTGCCCCGCGCTCAAGATCTGTTTCACGACAGATAATCGAAATACGAATCTCAGAGGTTGAAATCATTTCGATGTTCACCCCTGCATCAGATAAAGCACCAAAGAATGTTGCAGTCACTCCTGGGTGTGAGCGCATACCAGCGCCAACTAATGACAATTTGCCGATTTGATCATCGTATTGAATTGAAGAAAATCCGACCTCGCCTTGTAGCTTCTGCAAAATTGCAGTCGCACCCGCGCCTTCTGCCTTCGGCAATGTGAATGAAATATCTGTAAGTCCGGTGGCAGCGGCAGAAACATTTTGCACAATCATGTCGATATTGATATCGGCATCTGCAATCGCTTGAAAAATGCGAGCAGCGACACCAGTGCGGTCAGGTACTCCCACAATCGTAATCTTTGCCTCGGACTTATCGTGTGCGATACCTGAGATGATTGCTTGTTCCATGCTTCCTCCTTCTGGATGATCTTTGACCACCCATGTTCCTTCATTTGTTGTAAACGATGAACGTACGTGAATTGGTAGGTTGTAACGACGAGCGTATTCAACGCAACGCAAGTGCAGCACCTTTGCACCGCTTGCTGCGAGTTCAAGCATCTCATCGTAGGTCACTGTCTTTAACTTACGAGCAGTTGGAACCACGCGTGGGTCAGCGCTAAACACGCCATCAACATCTGTGTAGATTTCGCAAACATCTGCATCCAGCGCCGCAGCTAATGCAACAGCTGTTGTGTCACTACCACCGCGACCCAATGTTGTTACATCTTTTGTATCTTGGGAAATTCCCTGGAAGCCAGCAACGATTGCAATTGCACCCCCATCTAACGCCTCTTTAATCCGACCAGGTGTCACATCAATAATGCGAGCGCGACCATGCGCAGAAGTCGTAATCACACCTGCTTGGCTGCCTGTAAAGGAGAGCGCTTCGTGGCCTAAGTTGTTAATTGCCATTGCAAGAAGTGCCATTGAAATTCGCTCACCAGCAGTTAGCAACATATCTAGCTCGCGCCCTTGAGGGATGGGAGTGATTTGTTCGGCAAGATCAATCAGTTCATCGGTGGTATCACCCATTGCAGAGACAACAACAACGACCTGATTGCCATCCCGCTTTGCCGACACAATTCTGTTGGCCACGCGCTTTAGCCCTGCAGCATCTGCCACAGAGGAGCCGCCGTACTTCTGAACAATCAAACCCATGGCTCAATCATGAAGCACGCAAAGCTTTGGGGCTACCCAATTTCTTGTATTTCTCAAATAATGAGACGGGCAGCATCTCAATTAATGAGATTACACATCCCTACGGCCCTCAAAGGCACGACCCAAGGTGACCTCATCGGCATACTCCAAATCGCCACCCACTGGAAGACCGCTAGCAAGTCGCGAGACTTTTATATCCATCGGCTTAATCAGTCGAGATAGGTAAGTAGCTGTTGCTTCGCCTTCAAGGTTTGGATCAGTTGCCAAAATAACTTCAACGATTCCAGCATCAGCCAAACGAACCATTAATTCACGAATACGAAGTTGTTCAGGTCCAATGCCATCAATCGGACTGATTGCACCACCCAGCACATGATACTTACCGCGAAATTCGCGAGTACGTTCAATTGCAATTACATCCTTGCTCTCTTCGACGACACAAATGATGGTGTTATCGCGGCGAGGATCGCGACATATACGGCATTCATCCTCTTCAGAAACATTTCCACACACAATACAAAACTTCACTCGCTCTTTCACAACTCGAATTGAATCAACTAGTGCTGATGCAACTTCGGCATCAGATTGCAAAATGTGAAAAGCAATTCGTTGTGCGCTCTTTGGGCCAATACCTGGAAGGCGACCCAGCGCATCAATTAAATCTTGAATTGCACCTTCATACATACCTGACATCTATTACTTACCCTCAACTATTTTTGCGCCGAGCTCTTTTGCCAAAAGCGCCGCACCTGATAAAAGCACAGCATCACTTGGTGCTTCAGAAGTTCTTGTCTCACGGGCGGCCGGAGTGTTGGTATCGATCGAAGGATCAACAACAACTGCAATCTTTCGATCCAACCCCACAACATCAATAAATGCGTTGCGCAGAATCACATCAGATTCGGAGCGCTCAAAGCTTTCTTTCGCGCCAGCATTAACAATACCAATCGTTATCGCATCTTCATCAACACTCAATACCTGCGCAGATGCACTTAAGAGTGACCAAGTCAGTCTGCGACGCTTCTTCACATCTTCAATAACATCTGGCCATGCTCTGCGCAGAGCTGCGATATCAAAGTTGCCTGGCACGTTAGCCTTTTGTGCAGCAGCAGGTGCTACTTCTTTTTCTTTCACAACAGGCTTTTCTTCCTGCACTTTAGGAGCGGCAGCGGGTGCTTTAACCTGTGGTGCTGCAGAAGTAAGTGGTGCGATGTTCTCCGCGCGCTCTAACCGTTCAATACGAGAGAGCATGCCCGCCTCAGTGTTGTCGCCAATTGGCAACAAAATGCGCCCGCATATGAGCTCCAAGATCAAGCGAGGCGCCGTAGCACCGCGCATTTGGGTCAAGCCCTCTGCTGCAATATCTGCGGCTCTTGAAAGATGTGCAGTTCCAATTCTGTTTGCCTGATTGCGCATGCGTTCCATCTGATCATCTGGCAGATCACGCAAGATTGAATTTGCTGTTGAATCCTTGAGAGCATCAACAATCATCAAGTCTCTAATGCGTTCCAACATGTCGCTGGTAAATCTGCGTGGATCATGCCCAGATTCAATAACTCGATCAATTGTCTTAAACAGCGTTGCACCATCATGGGCAGCAATTGCATCGATTGCATCATCTAGGAGCGCACCATCTGTGAAGCCAAGTAGTTGAATTGCAATCTCATAGCTAACGCCATCTTTACCGGCGCCAGCTAGTAGCTGACCAAGTACAGAGAGTGCATCACGGACAGAGCCGCCAGAAGCGCGAACTACAAGTGGAATAACGCCTTTATCAACCTTTACGCCTTCAGCGTTACACACCTTTTCAAGATGTGCGGCTAATGTTCCCGGTGGAACCAAGCGGAATGGGTAGTGGTGTGTACGGGAACGGATAGTTGCAATTAACTTTTCTGGCTCTGTTGTAGCAAAGATAAAAATTACATGTGCTGGTGGCTCTTCAACAACTTTAAGTAACGCATTTGCCGCACCTGGTCCCAGCTGATGTGCTTCGTCAATAATGTAAATCTTGTAGCGGCTCTGCACGGGTGCAAAGAATGCTTTGTCGCGAAGATCGCGAGCGTCATCTACTAAACCGTGCGTTGCAGCATCTAACTCAATAACATCTAATGAACCTGGGCCATTGGCCACTAGATCTTTACATGATTGGCACTCACCACATGGATTTGGTGTTGGCCCTTTTGCACAATTTAGCGAGCGCGCCATGATTCGTGCGCTAGAAGTTTTTCCGCACCCACGTGGACCACTAAATAAATATGCGTGGTGTGTGCGACCTGATTCCAAAGCATTTGATAGAGGAACAGTTACATGTTCTTGTCCGATGACATCTGCAAAAACGGAGGGACGATATTTACGATACAAAGCTAATGACATCGCCGTGCTCCTCTACTGTTCGTCGCGCCTGTTTACTTACCTACAAAGAGTATTAATAGGACCCCTCGCACACCCGCCAGAGCGGACCTACCCTTGCTGCATTCCTGCCCTGGGGGAGTTCAGTACGGATAACGCCGTACGAGGGATCTGGCGTAATCATAGTTACAGCCACCGA
>Ga0164294_10001876_pt1 | contig 19213 bp, 14 predicted proteins | sample GEODES005metaG_FD_111479 | JGI IMG/M metagenome (GOLD analysis project Ga0164294, IMG submission 111479) | Oligotrophic lake water microbial communities from Sparkling Lake, Wisconsin, USA - GEODES005 metaG | ecosystem: Environmental > Aquatic > Freshwater > Lake | place: USA: Sparkling Lake...
GCATATGGCGGTGCAGGCGGGCATCACCGTCACGCACAGCAGCGGATTCTACGTCGGCACCTGGAGCTCGAACCTCGCGGGCTGGGGCCAGTTCGGCGGATCGAACATGGAGCTCGATCTGATCGGCGGATACAAGGCCAAGCTCGGCAGCGTGACCGTCGATGCGGGCCTGACCTGGTACATGTATCCGGGCGGCGCCTCGAACACCGACTTCGCCGAACCCTATGTGAAGGCCTCGACCACGCTCGGCCCGGTGACCGCGCTGCTCGGTGTGGCCTATGCGCCGAAGCAGCAGGCACTCGGCAATTACAGCAACACGCCGCAGAGCCGCGGGCAGACCCAGGACAATCTCTACGTCTGGCTCGACGGCAGCCTCGGCGTGCCCGGCACGGCACTCACCGCCAAGGCCCATGTCGGCTATTCGCGCGGCAACCCCGGCCTCGGTCCGAACGGCACCAGCGTCGCGCCCACCGGCAAATATGCCGACTGGCTGATCGGCGCGGACTATGTCCTGGGCCCCGTCACGCTCGGCGTCGCTTATGTCGACACCGACATCGGCAAGCGCGAATCCGCTTACCTCCAGCCCAATTTCAGCTCGACCAAGAACGGATCGTCGATCGCCGGATCGACGGTGGTCGGATCGATCACCGCCTCGTTCTGACGGCTGGGAGCGCGGCAGCCTCTGTCGCGCTCCGCTTACTTGAGCGGGATATAGTGGCAGGTGAAGCGGGGTGGGCGGATCTCCGCCGTCCTCGTGAGGTGGATGTGGAGGCGGTCGCCGAGGATGTCGTCGAGCGCGAAGGCCTTTTCGGCTTCGAACAGATCGTCGCGGTGGGCATCGGTCCAGCCTTCGATCGAGCGCAGCGCCTGGGTCTTCGCGTCGGCGGCCGAGGTGGCGACGACGAACATGTTCTTGTGCTGCTCGGCGAAGCCCAGCCCGTCGTAGCCGCCCAGATTGACGAAATAGAGCTTCTCGCGCGCTGGCGACGGTTCGGGGCGCAGGGAGACGTCGTAGCCGCCGACATGGTCGATCTCCGCCCAGCAATCGACATGCAGCGTGCCGGGCGTGCCCCACCAGTCGGCGCGAAGCCGATCGTGCGTGCCCTGGATCGAGGCCGCGACGACGAAGCGGACATCGTGGATCTCGATATTGGCGCTCGGGTGCTCGCCGCCGATGTAGATGGCGAACAGCTTCACGACGCGCTCTCCCGGGCGGGTGTTGTCGCCGCGAGCGTCTCCGCCAGCGCGGCGCCGACGATCTCGCCCATCTCGTGCGAGCTGGTGATGCCCTGGATGAAAGGGTGGCGGCCGAGGATGAAGGGAATGCCCAGGCAGAACAGGCGCCCGGCCGCCGGATTGTCCGACACCGGGTGGAAACGTTCGTCCACAGCGATCCCCTTGGGCCCCTTGGGATCGCCGTCCCCGGCATCGCGAACCACGCCCTGATCGAGCAGGGTCCGGAACGGGAAGTCCTCGATCGCGAGGGGGCGCTGGCCGGTCGCGTCGATGAACACCGGGAAGTCGCGCCTTCCCCCGTCGATCGTGACGATCGCGCCGGGTGCCTCGCCATGGGTGTTGATGCGGTGGTTCGTGCCCAGCGCGGTGACGGCGAGGCGGCCGGCACGGTGCAGGGCCAGCAGCCGCTCGATCGAGAGGTGCGGCACCGTCGCATATTCGTCGACGAAGATCGGCTTGAGATCGCGGTTGAACCGGTCGAGCGCGTCGACGTCGAGATGCGGCACGATCAGCGCCAGCACCTCGTGCATCCGCAGGATCGCATAGCGCCACGGCACGGTGGTGTGGCTCTCGTGATCGACTCGGGCCTCGGCGAGATTGCGCACCGCCCAGTCGAACGGATCGGCGGCGGCGCGATCGGCGAAATACTGCTGGGCGAAATCCTCCAGCGGCAGATCGGCGAGGCCGATATGCGCGGCATAGTCCGGATCGGCGTGCGCGAGTTCCTGCCTGAACAGGTCATAGGCGCTGTCGAGCAGGGTCGGGCAGGCCTCCTCGATCAGGCGGTCGATCGCCTCGGGCGTGCAGATCGCGAGCGGCTCGTACGGCACGGGATGGTAGAAATCCGCCTCGGGCAGCAGCCCCTTGCGCGACATCATCGTGATCGAGAGCGCTTCGTTGCCCGGGTTGATGCGATAGTCGATCGCCGCGCCCTCGGTCTCGATGAAGGAGCCGTGCGCGACGGCGAGCGCCACCGCCGCATCGATCGCGGTCAGCGAACTGCCGCGGATGCCGATCCGGGTCGCCGGGATGCGTTGCAGGGCGCTCGCCGGCCACGGGCTGAGAAAATAGCCCGGCCGCACCTCCGGCTCCTCGGGCCATTGATGCCCGGTCGCGATCACCACCTGATCGAACGCCCGCGTCGCGGGCGGTCCGGATTTCGGGGCGATGCTCAGCCGCAGGGACTTGGCCTCGGCGGCGATGTCCGTGACGCGGCAATAGGTGGCGATCTCGACGGTCACGCCGCGATCGCGGGCACGGGCGATCAGGCCGTTGAACTGGTCGAGGAAATATTCGCCCAGCGCCAGGCGCGGGTAGAAGGCGTGGTCGTCGATCTCCTGCGGGTCGACACCGAGGCGAACCAGCCGTGCGCGGGGCTGGCGCGCCAGCCAGGCGATCAGCGTCTCCTCGATCGGCGGTATCTCGATGCTCGCGATGTTCGACAGCATCGCCGGATCGTTCCAGCCCGGTCGATAGGGCGTGCCGAGCCCGGCGCGCGGCTGATCCTCGTAGATCACGATCTCCGCCGCGCCGTCCACCGCGTTCAGGAAGGCGCAGAGCGTGTAGAGGGTCGTCGGCCCCGCTCCCACGAAGGCGATCGACGGCATCGCCGCGCGCACGGCCGAGGCATCGGCGCCCAGGGAGTCGTCCCATGCCGCCAGCCTCACCGCGACTTCGCCCGCTTGAGCCGACGCGCATTGCCGGTGGCGGTGCGGTGGATCGGAGCCAGCGCGCCATTGCCGAGCTTTGCGCCCGCGGTGACCGCGCCCAGCGCATATTCCGCGGTCTGGCTCGCCAACGTGGACGCCTCCGTCAGCGTCGGGATCTTGCCCGACAGCATCATCAGCCCGACGCGCTGCATCTGCGTGGTCCAAGCCCCGTGCATCGCCATCGCATCGCGCGTGACAGCCTGGGCGCTGCGGCTGAACGCATCGACCTTTTCGGGCACCATCCGCGACAGTTCTGCGATATCGGCCTGCAACGGAAAACCGATGGCATCGCGCATCGTCTTGCTCCGCGCGTTGATCACCGATCCCGATGCCTGCGCGGTCTCGAGCCCGCGAAACCAGGTCGCCTGCATGTCGAGCCCGGCCGCGACCATGCGCGACCAGGCGGTGAAGGGATCAAGCATGCGCGCTCCTCATGCGAGCGTGCGCAGCGAACGCTCGCGCTCGTAGAAGCGGCGTCCCGCGGCCTTGACGAAAGCGTCGTCGACGCCGATCACTCCGGCATCTGGGACCACTCCGGCCTTGTCGAGCAGGGGCTTGGCCGCCTCGCTGGCGCCGATCGCCTTGAGATGCCCGAAGGCATTCATCGCGAACTCGACGGCGGCGCCTTCCTTGAGCAGGGCTTCGCAGCCGGCATCGGACAGAAGGATCGCGACAGCATCGAAGATCTGGCTCGGCGATCCCGCAAGCTGGCCATCGGCTTTCTGCTGCGATCCGTCGGAGAGCTTGGCACCGCCGACCTTGGGCGCGACGATCACCGCCTTGCCCTTGGCCTTCTCGATCGCGGCGACGAGGCCCGACAGCGCAGCCGCATCGGTGCCGTCGGCGATCAGGACGCCGACCGCACGCCCTTTGAGCGTCGCCTTCATATTCTTGTGGATCGACAGCGCATCGGACGGCGCCATGTCGACGGGCTCCTTTGCGGCGGGCGCCTTCTTCGGCAGCGGGATGCCGAGCCCCGCAGCGACACGTGCCGCCAGATCCTCATCGACGTTCCGCAGGTTCGCCACCATCCGCGGCGGCACCTGATCGAGCAGCCCGACCTTCGACAGTTCGAATACGAAGGATGAGGCGATGTGCGCCTGCTCGTTCTCGGTCTGCGAACGGTAGAAGAGCCGCGCCTGGCTGAAATGATCGGCGAAGGTTTCGGCACGGACGCGCAATTTGTCGCCGCTCTCGTCAGGTCCGGAGGCTGCATTGGCCGTCGCGAAACCCTGCTTCAGGCTTTCGCGCGGGCCACCTTCCTCGCCGTGCGCGGCGAGGCTGTTGGGCTCGTAATTGGCGCGACCTTTCGGGACCATCGTCTGCATCTGCCCATCGCGCTGGAAATTACCGAACGGGCAGCGTGGCGTGTTGATCGGGATCTGGTGGAAGTTGGTCGTGCCGAGGCGCGACTTCTGCGTGTCCATGTAGCTGAACAGACGCCCCTGCAGCAGGGGATCGTTCGAGAAATCGATGCCCGACACGATGTTGGTCGGCAGGAAGGCGACCTGCTCGGTCTCGGCGAAGAAATTGTCGACGTTGCGGTTGAGCGTCAGCGTGCCGATCAGGCGGACCGGGATATCCTCCTCGGGAATCAGCTTGGTCGCGTCGAGCACGTCATAGGGCTGCGCATCGGCGAACGCCTGGTCGAAGACCTGGATGCCGAGATCCCATTGCGGGAAGGCGCCGGTGTCGATCGCTTCGAACAGATCGCGGCGATGATAATCATTGTCGGCGGCTTGCAGCTTCAGCGCTTCGTCCCAGATCGTCGACTGGATGCCCAATCGTGGCTTCCAGTGGAACTTGACGAAGCTGATCTTGCCCTTGGCGTTGACGAGCTTGAACGTGTGGACGCCGAAACCCTCCATCATCCGAAGCGACCGGGGCAGGGTGCGATCCGACATGGCCCACATCAGCATGTGGGTCGTTTCGGGCATCAGCGATGCCCAATCCCAGAAAGTGTCGTGCGCGCTGCCGGCCTGTGGATAGGCGCGATCCGCCTCCATCTTCACGGCATGGACGAGATCGGGGAATTTGATCGCATCCTGGATGAAGAAGACCGGGATGTTGTTGCCGACGAGATCCCAATTGCCCTCGCGCGTGTAGAATTTGACCGCGAAGCCGCGCACGTCGCGCGGCGTGTCCACCGAACCGGCACCGCCCGCCACGGTCGAGAAGCGGACGAAGACCTCGGTCTTCTCGCCCTTCGTGAAGACGGCTGCCTTCGACAGATCGGAAATGTCGTCGGTCGCTTCGAACACGCCGTGCGCGCCGGATCCGCGGGCATGGACGATCCGCTCGGGGATGCGCTCGTGATCGAAATGGAAGATCTTTTCGCGGAGGACGAAATCCTCGAGCAGCGTCGGGCCGCGAGTGCTTGACTTCAGGCTGTTCTGATTGTCGCTGATCGGAACGCCATGGTTCGTGGTCAGGATCGGTGCGTCGCCTTCCGCACGCTGGTGGGTCTCACCGCCGTTGCCGGCGTTGCGCATATCCTTGTTGGCCAATGACAATCCCCTGGTCGCCGATCATTCGGCAGGTCGGGGGCTCAACGCCTCAAGTGTCCGGAATTTCCGAACAAATATGCGGCGCTCGGGACTTGCCGGGGTGCCGGAGCCATCCCGGCAGGCGGCGTCACAGCGTGAGCAGGGCGCCGGTGCGGCCGTTGAAACGTAGGCTCTCGCTTTCGCCACCGGACACGATCAGGCGTCGTTTCTCGCCGGCCGGAAGCAGCAGGGCGATCTGGTCGTCGCCGAACGTGCCCGGCCCTTCGCGCTCCACCGTGAGGCGGATCTCGTCGCGGGTGCAGATGCATTCTCCCGACCAGATGTCATGGTCCGGCCCGCGCTCGCCTTCGTCCTCGTAGAAGCTCCAGGAGAAGCGGCCGTTGCCCGTGGTCGGGAACAGCCACAGGCCACGGCGGAAGGGTTCGGGGTTGAAGCCGCCGCGGGCGAGATCGACCGGGATTGCCGAGCCTGCGCGGGCCAGCAGGGGCGGGGGGGCGTCGAGCGCGGCGTCGAGCGTCACGGTCTCGCCGCCCTTGATCCGTGCGCCGGTCCAGACGTCGATCCAGTCGGCGCCCGCGGGCGGCCGCACGGCGCGCGTCGTGACGCCGGGATCGCAGACCAGCGCCACCAGCAGATCGCGGCCGAGCAGGTGATCGTCGCCGTCGGCCCAGGCGCCAGCATCTTCGGGAAAATCCAGCCAGGTCGGGCGGATCACCGGCTCGTAATCTTTGTGATAGCGCCACAGCAGATCGTAGAAGGTGGGCGTCAGCGTCTGGCGGAGCGCCATCAGCCGGTGGATCGCGGGCAGCGTCTCGGGATACATCCACAGTTCGTTGACGCTGCGATCGTCGTGCCAGCTGTGGATGCTGAAGCGCGGCATCAGGATGCCCGCCTGCACCCAGCGCAGGAACAGCTCCGGCCCCGGCTTGGTGCCCGCGAACCCGCCGACATCGTGCCCGCTGTTCGAGACGCCCGACAGCGCGAGCCCGAGGCCCATCTTGAGATTGTAGCGGATCGTCTTCCAGTCGGAGCGATTGTCGCCGCTCCACGTCTGCACATAGCGCTGCATGCCCGCGATGCCGGTGCGCGAGACGAGGTAAGGCCGGCGATCGGGATCGTGTGCGATCTGCGCCGCCTTCGAGGCGCGCGACATCAGCAGCGCCATCAGCGGACGTGCCTCGGCGGCCGGGCGGGGCTCGCCCCAGAAGGAGAGCAGCGCGCGGCTGTCCCACACGCCATATTCGTTATTGTCGTTCCAGGTGGCGCGGATGCCATTGTCCAGCAGCGCGCTGGTCAGATGCTCGCGCCACCACGCCGCGGCCTCCGGATTGGTGAAGTCGATCAGCGCGCCGAGTTCGTCCCAGAACTGGATCTCGACCGTCTCGCCCTCGGCATCGGCGATGAACAGGCCGCGCGCCTCCAGATCCTTGTAGAGCGGATGATCGCGCAGCAGGGCGGGCTTGATGTTGGGGACGAGTTCGATCCCCGCATCGCCATAGCGTTTGATGAAGCCCGCGGGATCGGGGAATTTGTCGCGGTTCCAGTGGAAGACGTAGCGCTTGTCGCCGATCGACGTGTAGCCGCTGGAGAAGTGGAACGAGGTGCAGGCGATGTCATGCTCGCGCAGCTTGTCGATGAAGCCCATCATCTGCGCCTCGGCATCGGGCGCGTCGGTGTAGGTCATCGTCGATCCCGAATAGCCGATCGCGTAGCGCGGCATCAGCGCCGGGCGGCCGGTCATCCAGGTGAAGCTCTTGGTGACCGAAAGCGCATCGGGCCCGGCGATCATCGTCAGATCGAGATCGCCGCTCTCGGCCAGCATGCGGCGATAGGGGCCGTGATAATTGTCATGCTCGCGCCCGAAGTCGAAGGCGACGTCGGCCATCGTGTCGTAGAACTCACCGTGCGCGACGCCCTCGGCATCGACGACGAGGATGTAGGGGATCGATTTGTACATCGGGTCCGATGTCTCGGCATCGTAGCCCATCGGATCGAGGTTGGTGAGGCGGAAGCTCCGCCCGCTGCGGTCCATCGCGCCGGTGCGTTCGCCCAGGCCATAGAAGCGCTCGCCCGCTTTCCGGGCAAGATAATGGTGCACCTTCCCGTCGAACCAGCCGAAATCATAGGCCTGCGTCGGGCGATCCTCTGCCATCGGCACCCAGTCCGCACCCCGGCGTTGCGACCAGCGGCAGTGGAAGCCGGCGAGCCCGATCTCGAGGCGGAGGCGCGTCGTCTCGATCGTCAATCGCCCGCCGCTCTCCAGGCTCGCGAAATCGGGGCAGGCGAAGCCCTCGACGCTCATCCGGTCGCGGCCGGGCTCGGCGATATCCTCGGCGCCGGGGGCGATCGCCCAGCTCGGCGGGCCCTTGATCTGCCCGTCGGGGAGCAGCAGCAGGCGGACGATGCCTTCCTCCAGCACGAAGACATGGGCGACGGCGCCGGTGTCGGCGGTCAGCGTCAGGCGGCCCTCGGCGCGTTCGGACACGGCGAAGACGGGCGGGTTGGAAAGGGTCGCGCGGCGCATGGGGGTCAAACTCGTGTTGCGGCGGGCGTCAGGCGCCCGATCATGAAGACCAGCACGGCGGCGCCGATCAGGTCGAAAGCGGAGAGGCAGGCGAAGAGCGGGCCATAGCCGATCGTGTCGGCCAGCTGCCCGATCGCGAGGCTGAACAGCAGCCCGCCGAGCCAGCCGGCCTGCCCGACGAAGCCATTGGCGGTGCCCACTTCCTCGGGCGCGAACACATCGGCCGAGAGGGTGTTGATCAGCACCGAGATCATCTGGTGTGCGAAGCCGCCGATACAGAACAGGCCGATCGCCAGATAGGGGCTGGCGGCGAGGCCGATGCACCCCGGCGCGATCATCAGCACTGCGCCGATGCAGATGCCGGTGACGCGCGACGGGATCAGCCGCATGCCGCGCTTCATCAGCATCGGTGAGAGATAGCCGCCGAGCACGCCGCCGAGATCGGCCGCGAGGAAAGGCAGCCAGGCGAAGAGCGCGATCTGCTTCAGATCCATGCCGCGCGCATTGGCGAGGTAGAGCGGGATCCAGAAGCTGAAGGTCTGCCACGCGGGCTCGGCGAGGAAGCGCGGGATCGCGATCGACCAGAAGCGGCTGCTCGTCAGGATCTCTCGCGCCTTCGCCTTTGTCGCCGGGACGGCGGGCCGGTCGGCGGCGATCATCGCCTGCTCTTGCCGAGTGATCGCGAAATGCTGCTTTGGAGAGCGGTAGAGCAGATACCAGGCCAGCGCCCAGACCAGCCCGACCGCGCCGGTGACGACGAACGCCCAGCGCCAGTTGAGCAGCAGCGAGACGGTGATGACGATCGGCGGGGCGATCAGCGCGCCGAGCGAGGTGCCCGCGTTGAACCATCCGGTCGCGACCGAACGCTCGCGCGCCGGAAACCATTCGGCGATGGCCTTCATGCCCGACGGGATCGCCGCTGCTTCGCTCAGGCCCAGCAGTCCGCGGAAGAAGGCGAGGCCGCCCCAGCCTCCGGCAAAGGCATGCGCGACGTTGGCGAGCGACCAGGCCACCGCGAACAATGCGAAGCCGAGCTGCAGCCCGATCCGGTCGACGATGTAGCCGCACACCGGCTGCATGATCGTGTAGGCGGCCTGGAAGGCGCCGACGACGTAGCTGTACTGCTGCGTCGTGATGTGCAGCTCGGTCTTGAGTTGCGGCGCCAGCACGCCCAGCGAATTGCGCGCGAGATAGTTGAGGATCGTGCCGACGCTGATCAGCGCGACGATCCACCAGCGCAGGTGCCGGACGCGGATCACCGCGCCGGGCCGGGCTGGATGTGGATCACCGCCTCGCGTGCCGGGATCGCGCCGCGATGGCGGACGGTCTCACCCGCCAGCCTGTGCCCGAAGGCCGCCGCCGCCGCCGCATCGTGCCCGGCGAGGCGCGCGGCGAGATAGCCCGCATCGAAGGCATCGCCCGCGCCGCTGGTGTCGACCGGCACGACCGGCGTGGTCGGAACGAGAGCCTTTTGATCGGCGGTGGAAACATAGGCGCCGTCGGCCCCGAGCTTCACGATCACTTCGGGCACGCCATGCGCATGCCAGCGCGCGGCCACCGCCTCCGCCTCTTCCTTGCGACCGGAGAGTAGGGCCTCGTCCTCCAGCGTCGGCAGCGCGATCGTCGCATGCGGCGCGAAATCGGCGAAGGCGCTCTCGGCCTCCAGCGGGCTCGACCAGCCGCGCGGGCGGTAATTGCCGTCGAACGCGACCATGCCGCCGCGCTGCCGCACCCGATCGGCAAGCTCGGCGATCTGGCTGCGGCCGGCGCTGTCGAACAGCGACAAGGTGATGCCCGAGAGGAACAGCAGATCGGCTTCGGCCGCCCGATCGAGCAGCGTGTCGGCGTAAGCGAGCGCGAAGAAATCGCGCACCGCCGATTGCCCGCGCCAATAGGTGAAGGAGCGTTCGCCTCGATCGTCGACGCGGATCGCGTAGAGGCCGGGCTGGCGGCCGGGATGGCGGGCGATCAGCGCGGTATCGATGCCTTCGTGGCCCCATGCCGCCAGCAATTCTTCCGACCAGGCGTCGGTGCCGAGCGCGGTGAGGAAGGCGGGGCGGTGGCCCAGCCGCGCCAGCGCCACCGATACGTTCAGGACATCGCCGCCGTACGTGACCGTGCCTGCCGCGCCGATGTGACCGGAGATTTCGATCATCCCTTCGCCGAAGGTGACGATCTTCATGGCCTAAAAATCCTCCCCCGCCAGGGGGAGGTGGCAGCGTAGCTGACGGAGGGGGCGGGAAGCGATGGGTTCGCGAGCGCAGGGCTGCCTCCCCCTCCGAGGCCTGTCGGCCCCACCTCCCCCTGGCGGGGGAGGATAAGGTCAAGCAGCCCGCTCACACCTACCAATTCCACATCGTGCCGTCGGGCAGGCGGGCGATCGGGAGCTGGCGGGGATCGTAGGGGTATTTCGCCGCCTTTTCCTCGTCGATGTCGACGCCGTGGCCCGGCGTCTCGCCGCAATAGAGGAAGCCCTCCTTGAAGCTGTAATCGTGCGGGAAGACCTCGTCGGTCTCGGGCGTGTGGCGCATATATTCCTGGATGCCGAAGTTCGGCACCCACGTATCGAAGTGCAGCGCCGTGCCCATCGTGACGGGCGACAGGTCGGTCGCGCCGTGGCAGCCGGTGCGGATCTGATAGAGGCTGGCGAGATCGGCGATGCGGCGCAGGTGCGTCACGCCGCCCGCGCCGACGATGGTCGCGCGGATATAGTCGATCAGCTGGTTCTGGATCAGGTCCTTGCAGTCCCAGATCGTGTTGAAGATCTCGCCGACCGCGAGCGGGGTCACGGTGTGCTGGCGGATCAGCTTGAACGCTTCCTGATTCTCGGCGGGCGTCACGTCCTCCAGCCAGAACAGCTGATAGGGCTCCAGCATCTTGCCGAGGTTGGCGGCTTCCTGCGGCGTGTAGCGGTGGTGGCCGTCGTGCAGCAGATGATGGTCGAAGCCGTAGGTGGCGCGCAGCGTCTCGAACAGCTTGGGCACATAGTTGAGCGCCTTGCGCGTGTCCCAGCCGGTCACGCTGGCGAGCGCGGCATCGGCGGGCTCGTAGAAGAGCTTGCCGCGGCCGACGCCGTAGGCGTCCTTGATGCCCGGAACGCCGGTCTGGCAGCGGATCGCCTTGTAGCCCATGTCGATATATTGGGCGACCGCATCGACGGTCTCGGCGATGTCGCCGCCATTGGCATGGCCATAGACCATGACGCCGTCGCGGCTGCGGCCGCCGAGCATCTGATAGAGCGGCATGCCGGCGGTCTTCGCCTTGATGTCCCACAGCGCCACGTCGACGGCGGCGATGGCGCGCATCGTCACGGGCCCGCGCCGCCAATAGGCACCCCGATAGAGCAGTTGCCAGATATCCTCAATCTGGCGCGCGTCGCGGCCGATCAGCAGCGGGCAGACATGATCCTCGAGATAGGCGACCACCGATTTCTCGCGGCCGTTCAGCGTGGCATCGCCGATGCCGTGGACGCCCTCGTCGGTGACGATCTTGAGCGTTACGAAATTGCGCCCCGGCGAAGTGACGATCACCCGCGCGTCCCTGATTCTCAACGCATCCTCCCAAACTCTTTCCTGGGTGGTAGACGTGCGCCGATGCTTTGTCCATATTGGTCAGGCCAGATTGGAAAGACCGACTGATCGTGACCGACCCACTGACCCTGCATCCCGACCGCCTACTTCCCGCCGATCCGGCCACTCGGGCGATTGCGCGTCGGCTGTATGACAGTGTCGCGGGGCTGCCGATCGTCAGCCCGCACGGCCACACCGATCCGGCCTGGTTCGCGAAGGACGAAGCGTTCTCCGATCCGGCCAATTTGCTGATCGTGCCCGATCATTACGTTTTCCGCATGCTGCACTCGCAGGGCGTGCCGCTGGAGGCGATGGGCATCGCGCGGAAGGACGGCGGCGCAGTCGAGACCGATCCGCGCACGATCTGGCGGCTGTTCGCGGACCATTACCACCTCTTCCGCGGTACGCCGTCGCGGATGTGGCTGGACTGGGTGTTCGTCGAGCTGTTCGGGCTCGACGTGCGGCTCTCGGCCGAGACTGCCGACCTCTACTACGATCGCATCGCCGATGCGCTGGCGACCCCGGCCTTCCGCCCGCGCGCGCTGATGGACCGCCTCCATATCGAGGTGCTGACCACCACCGAAAATCCGCTCGACTCGCTCGACCATCACAAGGCCATCCGTGAGAGCGGCTGGTCAGGCCGCGTGCTGACGGCCTATCGCCCCGATCCGGTCGTCGATCCCGAGTTCGAAGGCTTCCAGGCAAACCTGGACAAGCTCGCCGCGATCACCGGGCAGGATACGCGCAGCTGGGACGGCTACCTCGCCGCGCACCGCCACCGTCGCGCCTTCTTCAAGAGCCTCGGCGCGACATCGACCGACCATGGCCACCCGACCGCGCGCACCGCCTATCTGGCGCCCGCCGAGGCCGAAGCGCTGTTCGGCCGCATCCAGTCCGGCGCTTTCTCCGGCGCCGACGCCGAACTCTTCCGCGCGCAGATGCTGACCGAGATGGCACGGATGAGCGTCGCCGACGGCCTCGTCATGCAGCTTCACCCCGGATCGTTCCGCAACCACCATGGCCCGACCTTCGCCGGCTTCGGCCGCGACAAGGGTGCCGATATCCCGATGGCGACCGACTATGTCGCCGGGCTCAAGCCCTTGCTCGATCGCTTCGGCGATGCCGAGGGGTTCATGCTGATCCTCTTCACGCTCGACGAGACCGTTTACTCGCGCGAACTGGCGCCGCTCGCGGGCTTCTACCCCTGCCTGCGCCTCGGCCCGGCGTGGTGGTTCCACGACAGCCCCGAAGGCATGATGCGCTTCCGCGAGCAGACCACCGAGACCGCCGGTTTCTACAATATGGTCGGCTTCAACGACGATACCCGCGCCTTCCTCTCGATCCCGGCGCGGCACGATGTCGCACGGCGAGTCGATTGCGCCTTCCTCGCCCGCCTCGTCGCCGAACATCGGCTGGGCGAGGAGGAAGCGGCGGAGCTCGCTACCGATCTCACCTACCGCCTCGTGAAACAGGCCTATCGCCTGTGAGTGACCGCCTCTCCAATGCGACCTTCACGCCGCGCTACGACCGGACAAAGGTCATAGCGGGCGTCGTCCATCTCGGCCTCGGCGCCTTCCACCGCGCGCACCAGGCGCCGGTCTTCGATGCTCTGATCGCGGGCGGCGACCCGCGCTGGGGCATCACCGGGGTCGCGATGCGCTCGCCCGAGGTGGTCGCGGCGCTGGCGCCGCAGGACGGCCTCTACAGCCTCGCGCTGCGCGGTGGCGACGAGGCGAAGCCGCAGGTGATCGCGGCGCTGACGGCGCTCCACGTCGCGGCACGGGATCCCGAGGCGGTGATCGCAGCACTCGCCCATCCCGATACCCACCTCGTCACGCTGACCATCACCGAGAAGGGCTATCTCGATCATGGCGCCACCAGCGCAGCGGGGTTGATCGCGCAGGGGCTCGAACGCCGCCGCATCGCCGGTCTCGCGCCGCTGACGATCCTCTCCTGCGACAATCGCGCGAACAACGGCACGGTGGCGCGGGGCGCCGTCCTCGCGGCCGCGCTAGCGGCGGGCATCGCCGATGCGGGGCTGCGCTGGATTGCCGAGGACGTGGCCTTCCCCTCGTCGATGGTCGACCGCATCACGCCCGCGACGACGGCCGAGATGATCGCGGAGAGCAGCAAGACGCTCGGCCTCGACGATGCCGCCGCCGTCGCCACCGAGCCGTTCTGGCAATGGGTGGTCGAGGATCGCTTCGCCGCCGTGCGGCCCGATCTCGCGAGCGTCGGCGTGCAGGTCGTCGCCGACGTGGCGCCGTGGGAGGATGCCAAGCTCCGGCTGCTCAACGCCGCCCACTCGACGCTCGCCTATAGCGGGCTGCTCGCCGGGCACCGCTTCGTCCATGAGGCCATCGCCGATCCCCGGCTCGCGGCCCTCGTCGAAGGCGTGTGGGACGAGGCCGCCGCGACGATCGATACGTCGGTCGTCGATGTCGCCGCCTATCGCGCCGCGCTCCGCCGTCGCTTCGCCAACACCGCCTTGCCGCATGCTTTGATCCAGATCGCCGCCGACGGATCGCAGAAGCTGCCGCCGCGCCTGCTTGCCAGCTTGAGCGACCGTGCCGCAGGCGGCGAGGCGAGCCCTGCCATCGCGCAGGCCGTCGCCGGCTGGGTCCTTGCCCTCGGCCGGATCGAGGGCCTTGCCGATCCGCTGCTCGCCGAACTCCAGCCGCTCGCCCGCGCCTCGGCCCCCGCAAAAGCCTTGCTCGCCCGCATCGCCCCGGACTTTCGCCATGCCGACGAAATCGACGCAGCGCTGGCTTCCTTGCGCGAGACGGCTTGAAATGCGGCTGCGAACGCCACAGGCTGGGGCCATGCCCGTTGCAGGATCGCGTTCCGAAGGCCGCCTCTATGAGCGGATCGCCACCGAAGTCCGCCAGTCGCTGGCCGGGGGGCGCTATGCGATCGGCGATCGCCTGCCGTCGGAGCGCGATCTCGCCCAGCATTACGGCGTCTCGCGCCCCACGATCCGCGAGGCGATCATCGCGCTGGAGGTCGATGGGCTGGTCGAGGTGCGCACCAATTCGGGCGTGTATGTCACCGCCCTCCAGCCGCGCGGCGGCACCCCGACCGAGACCGACGTCGGCCCGTTCGAATTGCTGGAGGCCCGTCGCATCTTCGAAGCCGAGATCTGCGGGCTCGCCGCGCAGATGATCGAGGACGATCAGGTCGCGCGCCTGCGCGAACTCGTTGATGACATGGAGAGCGATAATCTCCTCCGTGCCGAGGCGGCCGACCGCGAATTCCACATGGAGATCGCCCGCGCCACGCAGAACAGCGCGATGGAGAAGACCGTCTCGATGCTGTGGGACGCGCGCGAGAAATCGCCGCAATATGCGCTGCTGACCGAGAAGGTCCGCGCCGCCGGCATCGCGCCGCGCGTGTCCGAGCATAAGCGGATCGTCGATGCGCTCGCGAGCCGCCAGAGCGATGCCGCGCGGGAGGCGATGCGCGACCATCTCGGCCGCGTCATCGCGAACCTTTTGGAAGCGACCGAGACCGAGGCGATCGAGCGCGCCCGCGCCGAAGTCGATGCCAAACGCCGCCGCTACGGCGCGCTCAGCTAGGGACAATTCCCATGAAGATTGCCGATGTGATGGCGCTGGCGCCGGTGATCCCCGTGATCGTGATCGACGATGTCGCACAGGCGCTGCCGATGGCCGAAGCGCTGGTCGCGGGCGGCCTTCCGGCACTGGAGGTGACGCTGCGCACGCCTGCCGCGATCGAGGCGATCCGGATCATGAGCCGGGTGCCGGGTGCGGTCGTCGGCGCGGGCACGGTGCTGAATCCGCAAGATCTCGATCGCGCGGTGGAGGCGGGCGCCCGCTTCATCGTCTCGCCCGGCCTGACCGATCCGCTGGCCCGCGCCGCGATCGCCGCCGACATCGCCTATCTGCCCGGCACCGCCACCGCGAGCGACATGATGCGCGGCCTCGATCACGGCCTTTCCCACTTCAAATTCTTCCCGGCGAGCACGTCGGGCGGCGTACCCGCGCTGAAGGCGATCCTCGCGCCGATCGCCAACGTCAGCATCTGCCCGACCGGCGGCGTCACGCTGGCCACCGCGCCCGAATGGCTGGCGATCCCCCAGGTGAAGTGCGTCGGCGGCAGCTGGATGGTGAAGAACGGCGTCGCGGACGTGGAAGCGATCAAGGCGGCGGCGGCGCTGCCTCGCTAAAAATCCTCCCCCGCCAGGGGGAGGTGGGGCCGAAGGCCTCGGAGGGGGAGGGCAGCAAGGCCTCTCGAATGCACAGGAGTCCGCCCCCTCCGTCAGCTACGCTGCCACCTCCCCCTAGCGGGGGAGGATTGAGGAGAGATACGCCCCCAGCCGCTCCGCCGTCGCCTCGGGCACATGCAGGCCGAGCTTGCTGCGGCGATAGAGGATGTCCTCCACCGATCGCGCCCACTCGCTGCGGACGAGATAATCGACCTCGCGCCCGTACAGCCCGCCGCCGAAATCCTCGCCCAGATCCGCGATGGTGTGCGCATGGCCGAGCAACCGCCGCGTGCGCGTGCCGTAGGCGCGGGCCAGGCGGCGAAGCAGCGCCACCGGCAGGCCGAGATAGTCGCCCGAGAGTTGCGCGACGAACGCTTCGAAATCCCCGCCCGCGATATCGCCACCGGGCAGCGCCGCATCCGCCGTCCAGCCCTTGCCCGGAGTTGCGAGGAACGGCGCCAATTTCTCCAGCGCATGCTCGGCGAGCTTGCGATAGGTGGTGATCTTGCCGCCGAAGATGCTGAGCATCGCCGCTTCGCCATCGCCGCCCTCGACGTCGAGCACGTAATCGCGCGTCACGGCCGAGGCGCTGGCGGCATGGTCGTCGTAGAGCGGACGGATGCCCGCATAGGTCCAGACGATGTCCGCCTCGCTCAGCGGCTTGGCGAAATAGGTGCCCGCCGCCTCCAGCAGATAGCGCGTCTCCTCGGCCGAGATCACCGGCTTGCCCGGCGCCTCGTCCCAGGGGAGGTCGGTGGTGCCGATCAGCGTGAACTCGCGTTCGTAGGGGATGGCGAAGATCACGCGGCGGTCGGGGTTCTGCAGCAGGAAGGCATGGTCGCCCGCGTAGAGCCGCGGCACGATGATGTGGCTGCCCTTGACCAGCCGCACGCCGCGGTCGTTGCGCGCATTGCCGGTCTTGCCCAGCACGTCCGCCACCCACGGCCCGGCGGCATTGACGAGGATCTTCGCCTGTATCTCGCGCGATCCGGCTTCGTCGGCGATCGTCGCCCGCCACACGCCGCCGTCGCGCTGCGCATTGGTCAGGCGCGTCCGCGTCAGGATCGTCGCGCCGCGCTCGGCCGCATCGATGGCGTTGAGCGCGACGAGGCGGCTGTCCTCCACCCAGCAGTCCGAATAGACGAACGCCGTGCCCATGTCGGGCTTCAGGCCGTTGCCCTTGGCATCGCGGGAAAGGTTGATCGTCCGCGTCGCCGGCAGTTTCTTGCGGCCGCCGAGGTAATCGTAGAGGAACAGGCCCAGCCGCACCATCCACGCCGGGCGCGGCGAATTCTTCTGCGGCAGCACGAATTCGAGCGGCCAGATGATGTGCGGGGCGATGGCCAGCAGCCGCTCGCGCTCGATCAGCGCCTCGCGCACCAGCCGGAATTCGCCATATTCGAGATAGCGCAGGCCGCCGTGGATCAGCTTGGTGCTGGCGGAGGAGGTGTGGCTGGCGAGATCGTCCTTCTCGACGAGCAGCACCTTGAGCCCGCGTCCCGCCGCATCGCGGGCTATCCCCGCGCCGTTGATGCCGCCGCCCACGATCAGCAGGTCATAGACGGGAGACTGGTCCTGCGGTGCGTTCACGGGCATCCTTCTAGCAATTCGGCCCGGACAGGTCTCGCCATTGACCGCAGCGGGCGCAGTGGTAGTGAATTGGCCTGACCACTTCAACGATTATAATGTCCGGAGAGCCCGTGTGACCGCTGCCAGCCACATCCTCGCGATCGATCAGGGCACGACATCGACGCGCTGCATCGTCTTCGACCATGAAGGCACGCCGGTCGCCACCGCACAACGCGAGTTCGAGCAGCATTATCCAGCACCCGGCTGGGTCGAGCATGATCCCGAGGACATCTGGCGCGACACGATCGCGACCGCGCGCGAGGCGATCGAGACGAGCGGGGTCGGTGTCGGCGGCATCGCCGCGATCGGCATCACCAACCAGCGCGAGACGGTCGTCGTCTGGGATCGCGCGACCGGCAAGGCGATCCACAACGCCATCGTCTGGCAGGATCGCCGCACCGCCGAGACCTGCGCCGCGCTCAAGGAGGCGGGGCATGAGGCGCAGGTCCGCGCGAAGACCGGCCTGCTGCTCGATCCGTACTTTTCAGGCACGAAGCTCGCGTGGATCCTCGACCATGTCGACGGCGCGCGCGAGCGGGCCGAGAAGGGCGAACTCGCCTTCGGGACGATCGATTGCTTCCTGCTGTGGCGGCTGACCGGCGGCACGGTCCACGCGACCGACGCGACCAATGCGGGGCGCACCCTGCTGTTCGACATCCACGAGCAACGCTGGGACGAGGCGCTCTGCACCCTGATCGGCGTGCCGACCGCGCTGCTGCCGGAGGTCCACGACAACAGCCACCTTTTCGGCGAGACCGTCGCCGATCTGCTGGGTGCCGCGATCCCGATCGCGGGCATGGCGGGCGATCAGCAGGCGGCGCTGTTCGGCCAGGCCTGTTTCGAAGCGGGCATGGCCAAATCGACCTACGGCACCGGCTGCTTCATGCTGATGAACACCGGCGAGACGGCGATCACGTCCGAAAACCGGCTGCTGACGACCCCCGCCTACCGTCTCGACGGCCGCACGACCTACGCCCTCGAAGGATCGATCTTCGTCGCCGGCGCGGCGATCAAATGGCTGCGCGACGGCATCGGCGTCATCACCCACGCCAGCCAGACCGACGATCTGGCGACGCGCGTGCCGAGCAACCACGGCGTCTACATGGTCCCCGCTTTCGTCGGCTTGGGCGCGCCGCATTGGGATCCGGAGGCGCGCGGCGCGATCTTCGGGCTGACGTTGGGGGCAGGGGCCGCGCACCTCGCGCGCGCCGCGCTGGAGGCGGTCGGCTACCAGACGCGCGGTCTCCTGACCGCGATGGTCGACGACGGCAGCGCCCGCCCGAAAGAGGTCCGCGTCGACGGTGGCATGGCGGCCAACGACTGGCTCTGCCAGTTTCTCGCCGATCTGCTGGAAGTCGAGGTCGAACGCCCCGCCCATCTGGAGATCACGGCGCTCGGCGCGGCGTTCCTGGCGGGGCTATGCGTGGGCGTGTGGAAGGACCTGGATGCGCTCGCGGCCACGCGCAAGCAGGGCACGCGCTTCACGCCGAAGATGGACGCGGAGCTTCGCCGGCAACTGATCGCGGGCTGGGACGATGCGCTGGCGCGGACACTGCGCCACTGACTTCCCTCACCGTCACCCGAATTCCCTTCGTCACCCCGGAACAAGTCCGGGGTGACGGTAAGGGGAAATAATGCGCCAATTTGGTACATTCCTCTTGACAAATGAGAACATTTGCGTTACATGCAGCGTCGTCTGAACGATTCGGGGAAAGGCCACCTCGAACGGGATGATGGGTATCGACCGTCTCTGGTGATGAGGCGGAAGATAAGACCGGCGCGGAGTCATCCGGTTCGTTAGCCGAAGCTTCGCA
>Ga0164294_10001877_pt1 | contig 19203 bp, 12 predicted proteins | sample GEODES005metaG_FD_111479 | JGI IMG/M metagenome (GOLD analysis project Ga0164294, IMG submission 111479) | Oligotrophic lake water microbial communities from Sparkling Lake, Wisconsin, USA - GEODES005 metaG | ecosystem: Environmental > Aquatic > Freshwater > Lake | place: USA: Sparkling Lake...
GTGTCCAGAATGAAGAAACCACGCTTGAACCGTTTGATCTCCAACGAGGCAGACAAACCTAAAGCATCCGAAATGTTGGTTTCGACATGCTCCAAGGCATGAGCCAGAGCACGTGCCACGTAGTCGTTGGATTTGGCACCAGCGGCAATCGCTTGATCATACTTGCCAGCCTCAACAGCATCCAGCAATTGCAGCACATCCTTCGGCTTGCGGCGTTTCTTCTCACGCAAAATGAACCAAATACGCTCCAAGGCCGTGCCGAACACCAGGATACTCGTCAGCAAGAGCGGGTGCATGATCGGTCCACCATGCTTGTAGGTGTCTAACAGACTGTGCTTGGTGACAAACTCGCTGATCGCTCCGCCGAGTGTACCGTCCAGGGGCAACAGGCCTTTGCCAGTCTCAATCAAGGAAGCAATGGAGGCGTTGATCTCTGGAGTGATGCTACGGATGATCGGCATCGGTGAGCCGACTTGCGGCATCGCCACACCAGCGCCAACACCACCCTTGGTGGAAAAGAAGGCCATGGGTCCGATCACGGCAAATGTGCCATCCATGACTAAGCCCTGACTATCGACCGCTTTACCGGAAAAACGCGCGCCACCGATGACCTCATTGAGGCGTTTGATGGCCGAGCGAAGCAAATCCACTTGCGTGAGAAAGCGCTCTTTCAGCGGAGTCTTCTCATTCTCAGAAGCCATTTTAGCTTTGTCCAGGGTCGGTTTGTAGAGCTGCATTTCACTGGCATGAACCTTGGATTCGAAACCCTTGGTGTACTCATCCAGAATGTTCGTCAGATACAAATTCTCTTCACCTGCCAGCTTCACCTGACTTTTCAAATTGGAGAAATTCAACTCGGCGGTGTCCACTTCACGGGTCAGCGGCGCGTACTGATCCTGGAGCTGGCGAAGCTTATCTTCCAGTTGGGCCAATTCACGGTTCAATGGTTCCTTTTCCTTGCCGATCTCAGCTTGCACTTTGGAGAGGTCTTCCTTGCTGCGATCATAGTCAGCCTGAGCCGAGGCTTTCGCAGCAGAGAATCCAGCAGCGTTGGCACTGGCCAAGCTCGCGAACACGATAAAAAGAGTGGTGACGATAGGTCTCATAACATTAAAGGCAGTAAAAAAAGGGGGGAGGATCAGCGGATCTCAGCGGGCAATTCGACCAGTTTCGGGGCAATGGCTTTTTTCATGACTTCGACCACCTCACGCATTTTCGGGGCGATGGCCGCATCGGTCTTCCAGGTCCAGCCTTCATCGCTGGGCAGTCCAAGACCACCGATCGTGCCGCTGGAATTAACGAAATACCCTTGGCCGAGACCCACATAGACCACTTTGACTTCGGCCTTTTTGCCATCACCGATGTCGTGGATTTCAGGAATGGATGTCAGCTCATTGTTGGCTTTGCCCAATTCATTGAGAATGCCCAGCACGTTCTGAAAGCGCTCCGCTGCGGTGATGTTTTTCACGTCAGCTCCGGCCTTGGGAATACGATCATGCAGCACCTTGACCTTTTCTTGAATGACCCCAGGCACTCGGCCAAACAAACGTTTGACGCCCTCTTCCAATTCAGGAGCCACCGCGACCAGCGCCTCCGTGGCTTCCCGGGTCTTGAGCTTTTCCGCTTCGGTTTCAGCCGTGCGTTTCTTCACGTCTTCAAGCTTGGTTTTGGCTTCTGCGATCTTCTTTTCCGTCTCTTCCACGGAGATTTTCAGGAGTTGAATGCGCCCCTGCAGCATGGACTTGCCATTTTCCCAATCAGCCCGCTCACTGGCGATTAGCCGCTGGGTAGAAGACCACTGCTGAAGCAGGCCACGAGTCGAGTCCATATCAGCCCCTGCATCGGGAGATGGGGTTGTTGCCTCCTGGGCACCAAGGTTCATGGCACCTACAATTCCAAGGATGATTAACCGAGCTAATCTTGCGTTCATTCTAAAGTCGGGTTTGTTTGATCAATAAAAAATGTTATCTCAATCTGTCGAGATGCGCGTTAAATTCACCTCTCGTTAAGTGACGAAACCGTTGCATAGTATTACCATTTGGCGTTTAGACCTAGGCTGTAAACAGCGCCACTCTTGAGATCGCTAAAGGGTTCTCCTGTCGAAAAATAACGCTGACGCGGCTCGTCCAGCAGATTTGAAATTCGGAATGACAATTCCCAATTCGGCAAAAGTCGCTTGGTTAAATAGGCATCCACTGAAGTATAGGTGCGCTGAAAGACATCCGGCGCGGAGATGCCAGCCGCGTCCGCTCGGCCACCCACCGAGTAAAGCAGCGGCCCCGTAATGTTGAGCAACACACCCACACTCAATCCCATGTCCTCATTGTCGTGACTCAAATTGGCGTTAAAAGTGTATTCAGGCTGACCTTGTAGAGGTCGTGTCGTTGACAATCCAACAGTCTCACGATTGATTAAATTAATGTCATTTAGCTGAACCTGAGAAAAGACGTAGCCATAGTTCATGCTGAAGTTAAAGCCCTCTAAGAATGGGTTTACCTCCCCAAGCCTTTTATTCAATTCAATTTCAAAGCCGTAGAGTGCTGCGGAGCGGTCATTACGGACCGTATTGATGAGACCAGTATAAACATATTCGATCGGTTTATCGATATACTTGGCAAAGAAACTGAGCGCCAAAAGATCGCCGCGCCCCATGTCCCATTCCCAGCGTGTATCCCAGTTAATCACATTCGAGGCCTCTAAAAGCACGTATCCCACAAACAAGTCACCACTCTCAGGATCGCGCGCCAGCGCGGGAGCAAGTTCTTTGAAGGTAGGCCTAGCAATCGTGTGCGTAATGGCACTGCGCAATGCCATGTCGTCTGCCATTTGCCAACGCACAGACAGGGCAGGTAAAAAATCCACGCGATTGATGGAAGGATTGGCTAGCTTGTCATCAGGCAAACGATCCCCGGTCAAAGGGTCAAACAAAAGCAACCCTGCAGAGTTAGACGCTGAATCGAGGTCACCAAAGGCGGTCCCCGTCTTGATACTCATATCGGTGACCTCCAGCCGAGCACCCAGATTGACTTCAAGCGAGTCTTTCATCGAAAAAGTAATGGACGAGTAGGCCGCAGGAATGGACTGCGTGGCAGTATAAGTCTCTCGAACAGGCAAAGCTAATCCACGAGCCAAAAAGATAGAATCTTGAAACTGCGTTCGCCCGGCAATCGAAGTTCCTGGCAATTGACTTCCCACGTCGACTTGCCCCAAAACATCCCCAAGTGTCGAACCGCCGGCGCCACCTCCTGGAGAGAACGGGTTGGTGAGACGAGGAAATCTCACATCATTCGGCGTCCTTAATTCGTACTCAAAATTTTCAGATGAATAATCTCTCGTGCTATAATCAATGCTGGCACCGAATTCCAATTTGGAACTAGCCTCTTCTTTCCCATAAGTATCCTCCAAGGGCACATCAAAGTTCAACGCTAGGTTGTAATTCGTATCGTCCAAACGCCGCCAAATTCGTTCGAAATCCGGCGGAGCTGGGTCACCTGCGGGGATGTATTGCTGAGCCTGAGCCGTAAAGTCGTAAGCATAGAAGGCTTTTCGAATATCCGGCTGATCCTGGGAGGACATACTGTACGCAGCGATCCAGTCCATCTTGATATCCCCGTGATCTGGGAACTTATGCTCGCCTGAAAGCTGCAGTGTTTGAAGCCGCCGCTCTGTGTAAACAAGCGATTCGCGGAAAGTCAGAGAGGTTTCATCTTGAATTGGCGTTGCATTCCCAGCATTTCCGAGTCCTCGGTTTTCACCATAAGCAAAGATGGCTTCATCTTCGGCCGCGATGTTGGTGAAATAGGTCAACGTGATGCTGTCCTCTGGAGAAAACTCCAGCGTGGCACTTAACAGTCCCCCAGCTAGGAGGCTCTCTTGCCCCTTCTCATAGATGTTAAATTGAGTCTGTTGGGCCACACCTATTCCTGTAAGTGCGGCAGCACCGCGCACCCCACGGTCCATCTGGTATTTCTTGGAATAAGTAAAGCCCCCGACAAGGCCTAAGGTGCCACCCATGAAATCTTCGATTCTTGTACCAGCAAGGGCGGAAAAAGTATAATTCAGGGGAGCATCCATGGTTTCAGCGCCCATGCTCCGCCCGGAAAGAAGTCTGGCCGCTGTATCTCGGTTGTTTTGAAATCCCTGATTTCTGGCATCGTTGGATCCTGGCCTAGGAGGATCCCGGTAGAGAAGGGTGTTACCCAACGGACCACCGGTTCCGCGCGGCAGCGTTGTGCTATCGAATTTCCGAAGTTGCTCCGGCAGCGCCCGATCTTTTCCCGTCCCCAAAAAACCCGTACTGTTGGAGGGATCCGATAAAAAATCCCCTTTGCCATGCGTGCCTGTGTTATACGCAGTCGAATAAGACCATCGGAAAAAGGGCTCTTTAGGCACTCGCTTGGTAACAATATTGAGGTAACCACCTGAGGTCTCACCCGGCATACTTGGTGCAAAGGTTTTTGAGCTGATTAGGGTTTCCACCAAACCTGTGGGGAAAATGTCAATGTTGACGGCACGCTTATCGGGATCTGAACTCGGCACACGGGCTCCGTTAAGCACCACGACATTGTATCGGTCACTTAAACCGCGAATCACCACATAGCGACTATCCACGACGGCTGTCGCAGTCAGGCGCTTGGTCGCTGAGCCAATGTCCCCGCCTGAACCAGAAGCCTTCAAGAGCTCCGGAGCAATGGCTGAAGCGAAAGATTGCAAGTCTGTTCCCACAGCTAGCGGAGTAATCGCCTCCTCTTGAACGGCCTCCTCCTCGACCACAAACTCATCGAGTTCCACAACTTCTGCGGTCATTTCCAAGCTCACCTCTTTGACGCTCCCTGCTGAGACAACAACATCATTCAGGCTGGTGCGCACGTACCCGTCACGAGTGGCTAAAACGCGGTAGGCCCCAGGTGGAACTCCATTAAGGAAGAATTGCCCATCACTATCTGAAGTGATACTGACACCAGCTGGCTCCAGATAGATGGTAGCACCACTCACTGGCATCAAAAAGTCGGCGTCTTGAATACTACCGCGTAATCCACCGCTTGCTTGCCCCAAGACCGTTGAGGGAATGAAGCAAACAAACAGGATCAGTGGGCCGAAGACAATTTTGAATAGTCTCAGAAACTTTAAGTTTAGACCGAAAAGCATTGCACCTCCTGAGTAAGCATGACTGTTGTTAGTTCCGCTTGGCCTCTTTCTGCAATGACGGGAGAAAAGTTCCACCCAATGCCTGACAAGGCCGCAAAACCTGAGCAGTCGTCGTCTATGAGGGCAGTTAAAGTCATGAGATTGGCAAAGCAGTTCCGCGAGAGCGCTCCTCTACTTCTTGATTATTCCTGTTTGCTCAATTTCAATTAGGTGACAAAACGGTCACTTGATTAATGGGTTGATTGGTAAATTGACCTTTGAATTGAGATTAAATACACTCGATAACCCCACAGGCATCTCATTTTTGATAAATATCCGAGGAGATATTCAAAATGTCACATTGGATTAAGCCTTAAATCCTATTTCGAATTTAGAAGACAATCCGCGGCGTTGGGATGTGGAACGAAGAGTAACTTTGGCCGTGTGACTCGGAGACAACAAACCAACTGGACACTCAAATTTACAGGAAAACAGAAAGACAAGATTTACAGGTCAGAACCAATTTCTGTTAATCCTGTTAATCCTGTTTTCCTGTGATTAAAAACTCGAATCACGAACAGTCTCATACCATCCAAGACGGGCTGAACATCGCGTAACTCTGCGGCAAGTTAGTCGCGAGGCTTCAACGTTATAAACCATGAAAACATTCAGGAGTTGTAGAAATGATAAAAACCAGTCAGCGTTCTCATGAACGGACCTTCATGATTCAATCCACAATTGGAATCACCTTCCCCTCTCGAATTCGTTCCATGGATCCGATGAGAGAGCTTTCCAACGGACGTTTGATTCTGGCATACGATAGACAGATGTCGATCATGCCCAAAAAACGCATGCGTGGATTGATGTTGGTTTCAGCATCCTGAGCGGCAGTGCTCATGCACCGATCTGCGCGATCTGCCTGCCCGATCTCCCGCCAGGCAGCAGCCATCCAAGTAAGGCCATAAGGGCGGTACATCTTAGCCAGACCGCGAATTTGAGTTTCGAAGGGCTCTAGTAATTGTTTCATCTCGGATCCTTTGCCACGGACTTGCCAGAGGTGAGCCAGTAAAAACTGAGTCTTGGCTACATCTTCTGTATTCCCGCCAAAACGCCCTTTGCAGGCACGATAAAGTTTCATCCCCTGGGGTTCAAAGCCCGCTTTGACATAAATGGCGGCATACTCAAGAAACAAATCCACATCCTGAACTTTCGAAGATTCAGCAATATGGACCGCTAGATCAATCATGCCCTCAGTATCGGTTAGATTTCCTTGCTTCAACCTTTGCAAAACAAATTCAAAAATCTCACGACTTGTGACTAGAAGTTCAGGCGTCGGCTCTTGAATCGGTTTTAGAATAGCTTCGAAATTTTTCACCTCGATGGAAGAGGCTTTAACCTGCTTTCTCAACATGGATAAACAGTGCACTCCAGCCAGCACTCCTTTATCGGAAACCTTATCTAGCAGTTCTTTAAGACTTGAATTCTGCCACTCAAGGAGCTCTCCAGTTAAGTAGAGTCGCCCACGCACAACCTCTTGCTGCCATGGCTTGTATCTCTCCAATTGGTTCTCCACTGTTTTGATCAACTTAATGGCTTGTGTCCGGTCTCCGCCCTTTCTGAGAGTCTGCTCTGCCACATCCAAGTATGTAAGTCCAGATCGGTAATCCTCCATCTTTGCAGCTAGTGCTAAGGCATCCTCAGATCGACCATCTTCCATGAATGCCCTGCAGATCTTGTATTGGAATTCAAAGACCTTATCGACATCACCGGTGATGTATGGTGCCAATTGAACAGCACAAGCTAACGGGTCAGTGGCTATGAATGGAACCTTGGGTTCAGATCCGCGTTCGGCCGAGCCAGAAATAACTTTGGCGATCTCTGGGGGCAGTCCTGGAAGTGCCTCGACAGGGGCAGATTCCTGACCAAAGACAACAGCTGTTGAAAAAGCAAAAAGGGTAAGCGGTTGAATGATGTTCATTGGAAGAAAAAATGAGGGGCGATGTCTTTCAACATCGCCCCAGTTGGCTTGAAGGCTATTTAAACCTGATCAATTACAGAGCATACGCACGATACTGAACGGTAGAACCCGCTGCGAGTGTTGTGGTTGTGTCGGTGTAACTCACAGTCGAAGCAGCTGTTACAGGAGTCGTTGTGAGCACGGTCCAGTTTTTGCCGTCTGTGGATTTTTCGATCACGTATTTCACCGTGGCACCTGCCGTAGTAAAGGACACCGTCGGGTTGTTCGTGCTCACACCAATCGTCAGGTAGGGACGTGCTGTGTTGGTTGCAGGAAGAACGGTTAACCATTCCAGTGTGGACCAACCTGAGAGGAAGTTATTATTCCGTGACATACCAGCGTAGTCCACATCCACAAAGCCTGATGGGGTCGTGAAAGTGCCGTCTTCAGTTGCTGCTCCAGCTCCGGTGATACGTGGATCAAAGCCTTGATAGGTGTAGAGATCTGAAGTAGCTAAACCACCAGTCAGGTGAGCAGCATCGTTCCAATTACTAGCAACCTGAGAGTTCGAGGCAGTGGTTCCGTGATCGGTGTAAACAGCTGAAAGAGTGGCAGCTGTTAAGCGCAGTGACGTGCCTCCACTATTAGCGGCAGCTAACGTAGTTTGACCTAAAGGATAAGCTGTGGTAAGCCCGTTATAAGCATTGAAAAAGTTAGCTTCACTTGTGCCTGGAAGCCAAGTAGCGACAGTGCTAGCAGGATTATTAGCATGAATATTGCTAATACGCAATTCGGTCATGAAACCATCACCTTCGGCACCTAACTCCTGCTGGTTCACTCTAGTAGCACCCTCGATAACGGCATTGTGCAAGTTGAGAACAGCTTCATCGCGGGGGTTGATAGCATTTTTGAGTGTCGTTCCCGCAAGTAAAGTTGCATTCAAAATCGTCATGTTTGTTCGTGGCAGACGATTTTGGTCAGCAGACTCTGGACCGTCAACCTCAAGAAGTTTGTCATACTGATAGTCAGATGCTGTCTCAAGTTGGCCAACCCAAGTATTGTTTGCTGCAAATCCAGAGCGCTTTGGACTATTGGCACTGGTTGATAAACTAATGCTGCCTTGCGTACCCAACCAAAACTGGTGTGTTCCGCGGAAACCTTCATCAGAGTCAAAAAGGTCATCTTGATTGGCGATGGAGAATAAGAAGCGGGTGTTGTGCTTTCCACCGAACCACTCAAAACCGTCATCACGATTCTGGAAGATTTCGATGAATTCCAAGGTCGTGCCGGTTCCAGCACCGCAAACGGTAAGACCGTTGATTTCATTGCCGGTGGCTGCTGCTCCGACGACGAAACCACCGTAACGCATGGAGCAGAAACGAATGACTCCGCTATTATCAGCATCATTCAGGCCACCATAAATCGCGCTTTCAGGATTGAGGAGAGAGGAACCAGAAGCCGTTGAAAGGCCTTCCACGAAATCGGTGCCCTTACCGTTATTTTGCGCAGTCGCGTCGATGACGGCCGAATAAGTCGGCAGAGCATTTGGAAGGGTGAAGTCTGTTCCTACACCGTCTGACGTCGTGCTTTGAGCGACATAGGCGTTACCGCAAATCATGACACCACCCCAAAGGTTCGCTTTGCAGAAACCATTATCACCTTCGTCGCCTGTGGCTGCGTAGTTGTTGGTGAAGAGACTTGGATCGCGGCTCCCACCGGTGACAGTAAGCGTGTTGGTGTCTGGCACCAAGGACACGTCTGCAGAGCCAGCGCTGGTGATGTTGATGATGGTACCACCTGTTGCACCAGAAGTCGTGGAGAGCTGTAGTAAAGAAGCACCAGCGAACACGTTAGCACTGTTTTTGACGTAGTAGGTTGTTGCAGCAGCAAGGCCGCCGGGCAGCGTTGTACCGGTTACCTTGTAAGCAGCACCATTCGTGAGCTTGATGCTGGTCGACAAAGTGTCGTCTGTGATGGCTTCCGTGAGTGAGGTGCCATTGATGCTATCGATGCGCAGCGTTCCGGCCGCCGTAAGTGTGCGGGCGGCAGTGTTATCGGCATTCTGAAGAGTGAACACTGTTCCACTGGAACTCCGAACTGTGTACGTAGTTCCTACTACGAGTCCGCCTGCAACTGTGCTAAACGTCAGCGTGTTACCGACGGCTGGAGCCTTCGCAGCAGCAGCAACTGTAATATTACCATTAATAGCTCCTGTCGCAGGGCGTGTTGCAATCATTGATGTCGTAAAACCCGCACCAACAGAGGTGAAGGTAGCTGGAACAGTGTTAATGCCACCAGGAACGTTTGTATCATCGATGGAAGTGAAGATGATCGGATCGTCAGCCGTGCCGTTGGCGATCAGCTTACCACCGCGAGCGACCAAGAGAGCTCCTGGCTCACTGGCAAACCCGCTCATGTTAGAGGTCACTGCACGCACAATGGTCCCAGGCTCAATGGTCAATGTCGCGCCATTGGCGACGATGATGCAGCGAGCAAGAATATAAACATTGTCACGCGTCCAGCGTGTATCCGTTTGGATACGGTTTTCAGAGTTAGTGCCGACAGTCACGAAGGCAGCTTCGGCGGTTCCGCCGAGAGATAACGCGGCAAGTAAAGCCACGAATCCTGTTTTAATTAATTTCATGAATAGAAAAAGTGATAGGGATCGAAAAGATTTTAAATGAACTGAGGAAGCCGCACCCAATTAGGCGCGACGACGACGGAAGAACAATGCACCCAGACCAAGCAGGCCAAGGACAGCACGGGAAGGCTCAGGAATGGCGGCAACTGCTGCAAGGGAGTGAGGTGTCGAGCCATCAGTTCCAGTGCCGACAAGAACTTCCATATCTGGAGTGCCTAAATCGAAAGAGAAAGATGAATCGGTAGAACCGAACTGCTGGGCATCTGTCCATGTGAAGTAACTTGGAGCGCGGAATACTCCATATTCCGTTGCGGTACCAACGGACGCCGTATTCAGAACCCAAGCATAAACAGCTTCGCCAGCAATGTCCGTATTAACATTGCTGTTATCCAGAGGAGTGGAGTCATAGGCACGGGTTGTAGTCCCGTCACCTGCTGTGTATGAGCCAGTGTTGGCGTAGGTTACGTTTGCACTAGACCACGTAGCTGAACTAATGGTGTAACTTCCCAATTGGAAGAATTTATTGTTCAACTGGGACAGAGTATCTGTCGCAAAATTAGCAGCAGAGGTGAAGAAGCCATAGCGAACCACTCCAGTGGTAAGAGCAGAACCGGTTGACGTATTGAGCCCAGTGTTGTTGTCTGTGACAATGGTCGCGGCGTTACTAGCAAGAGCGAGAGTTACAAAAGAGAGAGAAAGAAGGATTTTTTTCATATTTTTTAAATTTCTAAGTTTGTTATTGAACGTGATTATTGGTTTGTCTTGAATTTAAACTACGGATTGAATGGTTGTGACAGAGCGAAAGTAAAGGCGGTAGCACCGCGATCTTTAAAGAGGATTGCTTTACCGGGTGTGACAGTGACTGCATTTTGCAATGCACCGGCACCAGAGTTGTCCGACTCAAGATACCAATTGTTATCATTTGGAGCCGTACCAGACTTGCACCAGTAGCCCGTGAAGACTCCGTTGCTTTCGATGTAGTAAACGTCCGAAAGAGCTGCCGTTGTTCCGCGAGATGCAGACACATTGAATCGACTTGCACCAAGAGTAGTTGCCACGTTGAAAGGATTATTCACGCAGCTAGTAGCATTAGAAGGCGTAGTGTATGGACGGAAAAGACCCGTCAGAGACTCCCCTGCGATATTCATCGTGCGTCCGGCAGCTCCACCTTTTCTGGCGATCAAAACACCGCGACCAAAATTGATCTTTACATTGTTTTGATTCGTCGTCGTATCTGTAAGCAATCTCCAACCTTGTCCACTTCTATGGAAATAGCCTGTGAAGGTTCCGCCAGACTCAAGATAGACTATGTCTGATAACGTCGCGGAAGATCCAGTCAACAGGGCGACTGTTCCTGGTGAAGCACCAAACAGGGAACTAAGCGTATGCGGTTCAATGATTTGAAAAGCATCACCCACAGTTGGCGTAATGGCCACTTCGGTAGTCACTGTATTGGTCCCATTGGCTGTAATGGCAACAAGGCGGCCATAGGCGCTTGCTCCAATCGCAGCCGAACTGTTAATATTAGTAGGAATGTAAATGGAGTAACCCACAAGTGCACTGGCGGTAAGCGTTGTTGTGCTAAGGGTAAGCGTTGTTCCAGATACCGCCGTGATGGTTCCTTCAAAAGAAATACTTTTGGCGAAGGGAACTGCAACAGCCGTGGTGGTGGAGTTTGGAAGATTCACGCGGATAACCCCACTTGTGGGGCTGACGGGTAAATCTCCAGCAATGACTGCAGTGCCGGACAAAACGGCAAGCAGCGCTAGAATTTTTGTTTTGCTAAGGATGGGCTTCATGTATTTGGTGGGGCGTTTGGTGGGGTTGCGGCTATTAACCAGCAAATTGATAAGAGGCTGTTTGGTGAGCGCTTTCGCCGAGATGACAGGAACTGCCAAATGACGAAATGCAGCAGAAACTAGCCTTTCAAGAACAGTCGAATTCCAACAAGCGATCGATCCTGCATTGAGGGCAGGTCCCGAAGGTCTAATTGAAAATTCAAGGTTCATGAATTTGATTGATGGGGTGTTCTTAACTGAAAAGCTCCTGATGGAACATCTCACTTTTTGCACTCTTACATCCCTTGAGCCAACCTTTTCAGTGTAACAATTCTGTCACCACGTGACTATTTTATTGCTTGCGATCAACGAATTAGTGTTTCCCCAACCGCAAATTTAAATCCCCCCTTTAATTATTACTAAATTTTTTGCGCAAGATGAAAATTGTTTCAAAAAAATCACTTCAAACAGCAAGCGTCCTTTTTTGTTAAATCTATCCTTCGAAGATGTCATTGACACCTCCACAAGATTATGTTCCCCCAGAACCGACGCTTTTAGCTCCTGCACGAGACCAGCCAAGTTCAAGGTTTCATCCCGTAAGTTCTCTACTTGGAATCTTGCTTGGCTTGGTTTTAGTGGGTGGCTTTTTTGGTTTGGCTTGGTTCTTCGCCAACATGGAACCCACCTCACCTCTCCCATTGCCAGTCAAATTAGAGCCCACCTCCCAACTGACCAAAGAGGCTCCTGTTTCCGCAGATTATAATTCAGCCGTCGTCGGCAGCCCAAAACCCACGGTTGGTAGCCTGTTTGAAACGCAAAAGGTCTCCCTTCAAGAGGCGGCAATGATGGATACCCTCCGCATCAATCAACCCGTCGGCAAAGTTTATCAGGGCAAGCCTCTCAAGGATCTACCGATTGAGTCCGCCCCCATGAAGCCCGACTCTCCCGCCTATCAAGAAGCGCTTCAATTACTGAAGCACTTTCAAAGTGAAACCCGTTTAGAATCCAAGTGCCTCACATCGTATCAATCTCATCTCACTCTGGACGATATGAAGTCCTTCTATGAGATGCAGCTAGGAAGTGATCCGCTCATCGGCACTCAAAGTCGTGGTTTCCTGATTTCTTTTGGCGAGGCGAAAATCGTGCAACTTGACTTCCCCTGTTCCAATCGGGCTGATGGCCAAGTCTCCGCCTATTTCCACCGCGCCAGCTCTGGTAACCTGTTACTCGACTGGCAGTCTTATGTGGGTTACAGCACAGTGAGTTGGCCGGAATACCGCCAGCGAACGCCACAAACCCCTGTCTGGCTGCGCGCGCTGGCCACTGCAGGGGATTACTACAATTTTGAATTCTCCGATAAGGCGAGATACCTCTGTGTCAAGCTACTCAGCCCAGATGGGGTCCATAGCCTCTATGGCTACGCTCTCAGGCACACAAAAATGGCGACACTCTTCAAAGATCGTCTGAATTATGATCAACTTGAAGTCTCCGGTAAATCCAAAGAACTGATGAAGGTGATGGTTAAAACCACGTTTCATTTCCCCTCCGAATCCGATCAATGCGTCAACATCCGCGACATCATTCCCGATCGCTGGTTTCATTTCGATTGGGAAACTCAGGATAAGCCATAACCTCGCACTTGCGCCTTATTCTTTTGACCTGCAGTTTCTGTGTGACTATTCTGCCACATAAGTCCCATTCTTGGCCAACTCACGGCGAGTCGTAGGACTCCCCATTTTCGCCATTCTGCATGACGACCCCTTCGATAGATGGTTCTAGCCCCCCCCCCAAACACCGCAACTTCAAGCTGAGCAAGCTTTCGGGGGCTCTGCTCCTGTTCCTGCTGTTGGTTGCGCTCGCTGTCTATGTTGCACCAATGGCGAAACGCCTGAGAAATAACTATTTAGGCAAAGCCAGCTTGGAAAGAGCGAAAGCTTTTACAGTTCAGAAAAACTGGCAAAAAGCGGGTGAGGAATTCCGCACGGCACTGCAACTTCTGCCTGACCATCCTGAAGTGTTGCGGGAATGGATCAATGTGCTCGATACAACAAAGAATCACGGGCCGCTGATGCGCAATGCTCTGCTAAGGCTGCGCGAGCTAAAGAGTGAAAACGAGTCCGATGCCATTCTGCTAGCCAGAATACTGCTCAAGGAAGGACAAATCGGGGCCGCGCGCGAAGCCTACAATGCCCTGATTGACACTCAGCGTGAAACCCCACTCGCAATGACCCTCCAACAACATATTTCCTTGGCTGAAGGCCATCAAGCTTCCCGCGAGGGCCTCATGCATCCCGAAGTCAAAGAAGCAATCGCTCTGTGCAGAAATCCCTTTGCTGAGCTGCAAGACAAAGGCACCCAGACTCTGTGGGCATTGACTCAAACAAGGGATGAAAGAGGCCTGCAGGCCATGCATTTTCTTGCCTCAACCGCGAGACTAACGGAAACCCAAGCCGACCTGCTCATTCAACGCTTAGAAGCACATCCCCAAAAGAGTCTGCCTGTGCTTCTCAGCGTTTATTCCGGCTTCATGCGCAATCATCCGGCAGAGCGTGAAAAGACCCTGAAAAACCTCGTTACAGAGCATCGCAATACTCCCTTAAAAGAGTTGCGCATTTTTCTTGAATGGCTGGCCCTGGAAGGCGAATCCAAACTTCTGCGCAGCATGATCAGTGAAGAGACCCTCTATGGTGATCCTGCTGTCTTTACTGCCTACATCGAGTCTTTCGTGACTCGCGCCCACTGGACTGAAATCCTGAATCTCCTCGGTAACCCGGAACCACATTATCCCATTGGTCCTGAAAGCCTCGCCCTTTTTCGAGCGCGAGCCTGGATCCGTCTGGAACCGGACGGAGAAAAAGCCAAGGAACAGTTCTACCTTGCCATCGAAAACAGTCTAGCGGCCCAGAACACGGCACTGCTGCAACGGATTGCCAAAGAAGCCGCAGAACTGTCTTTGTGGGATGTCTGCGACCTAGCTTACAGCAGCTTAGCGGAACTAAAACCGACCCTAGCCCTTTCCTCTTTACAACAAAGCTTGGAGGCCGCCACGCACCAGCGTGACAGCAGTCGGATTCTTCGTCTTGTCAGTCAACTGACGCAGCTACAAGGCAGCAGCTCGGCATACAGCTTTCAGCTATGCTACCTTCACTTACTTCAAGGCTCTGACATCGAGACTCTGACGCTGCCCTCGGCTCAACAGGCAGAACCCAGTGCTTTAGCTTTTTTACAGGCTCTACGGGCGTATCGCTTTCTAGACCAACCCTCGATGAAGCATCACTTAGCTCAGGTCTCTGATTTGAACGCCTTGAACGATGGCCAAAAAGCTGTTTGCTCTGGCCTACTGAGAAAAGCAGGTCTTGAACAAAAATCGAAGGAGATTTCGAAGTCAATCATCCCAGCGCTGCTTTTGCCTGAAGAACAGGCTTTTTTACAAAAACCTTTTTGATCCTAAATAGTCCAGGCAAAGCTCCATGAGTTGAAGTCTTTGCCGTGGGACTACCTCGTTGGCCCGACTTTTTCGGTTGGCATCGCCTCGCTGAGTGCTTTGAGGAGCTTCTCTTTTAACTCGCCCTCCTGCTCCAGCAATTGCGGGAATTTTAGAGCCATTTGTTGGTAATAGACCTTGGCCGCTTTCGCATCCCCGCGCTGTTCGTAATAGTTGGCGAGATTCATCAATTCAAGCTGCTCAGCCGTGCGAACTTCCACCAGACAGGAACGCGCCAGAGCTGCTTTGTCACTTTCTGGGTAACGCGCCAAGAACCAAGACAACGCCGTCGCCGTTGCTTCGCGCTGATGAGGACTGTCACCACGCATGGCCTTCCATTCCTTGTAGGCAATGTAGGCCACCTGATAGCCCGCATCATCGGCTAATTCGTGTTTCGGGTAAGACTCAGTAAAGTCCTCGTGCATGGCCATGGCCTCCTTTTTGTTACCTGCCTTCTCCTGAGCCAAGGCCAAGTAGTAGTGTGCCTGAATGCCTTGCTCCGATTGAGGACCGTTTTTGATGACATTTTCAAGCATGGCGATGAGCACTTCCGGTGGCAGCCCTTTAGAGGCGCGCTGCACTTCTAAGGTTCGCCGCTCATTTTTGCCTGCGCCGAGAAGACGCTTCGTGAGTTGAAACTGGGCAAGGTGAGCTTTGGCGAAATGGCCAGGCTGCTCAGTCACGAGACGATTCAGCGCCTCAAAGGCGGCCTCAACCTCACCCAGGTATTCCTGGATGCGGTAAATTTCCCAGAGCGCATTAGCACAGGTGTCGCTACGCCGATATTTTGTGGCGATGGTGTTAAAACGATCCAGCGCCTCTTCGGCTTCCCCGCTGGCGATCAACCTCATCCCACGCTGATAAAGCTTGACCGCCGTTTCATCTTCAACGGCAGGCAGTGCCAGGCCGAAACTAAAGAAAAGCAGCCCCAGAATTCTGGGGCTGCAAAAGGGTTGCATGAAACGCAGAGGAGGCATGTTAGCCTCAAGGTATCACTGGCTCAAGCAGAGGTAGTGCTCCTGCGGCGCTGGCGGACGAAGCACTATTCTGGCTGACGGAACTTGGCTTGTATTGTTTGGCCAATTGCTCGCTCGTGCGCTTGCCATAAGTGACACGACCCAACACGACAAAAACATTCTTCATGCTTTTGGTCGGGTTTTTCACGCTGGCTTCGGCCCCTGGATAAAGATTCTCCACCAGCCCTGAATTCGGGCCTTCAGCATCCATGTGAGGAACGCCGACTTGGTCTGCGATGGTGTAATCAAAGCTGACGACCTCTGTTCCGACGTTGCGGAATTTCAGGCTATGCTCAATGGTTTCTTCGTCCACCATGTCACTGACGGTCTGATACGACACGGGTGCATTAGGGAAAGTCACACGTTCAGAGGTCATCGTTTTGCAACTGACGAGTGCGGCGATGGCAAGGCTGCCAAGGAGGATGCGGGAAGTGGGAAGCATGGTATTTAAATGAGAAATATTAGTAGCGATAACGGAAGCCGACAAGATAACCGTCGGTGGCATAGCCTGTTAGATCTTCCATGTCGCCAAAGTGAGTATCGCGATATTCGGCAAAGACTGAGTATTGGTCTTTCCAGGTCCACTCCACTCCAGCATACATATTCCAAGTGTTGATAAATTCATCCTTGGTGAAAAGAGCATTAGCTCCAGTCGTGCTCGGGTTTAGAAACCAAGTCTGGCCCCCGCCAAGACCTCCACCGATGTAAGGACGGAATCCAGCGGCAAATTTACCAATCCTTGCGCGGTAGCGATAGAGATCCAAGGCCAAGGTGCCATTGAGTGTAAACATGAGAGAATTCATGTCAGCTAACGCAAGACCTGTTTTGGAATTACTCAAAGTCGTCGCCATGAAGGTTCCTTCTGCGTCCACCGAGAACATTAGAGGCACACTCTTTAATTTCCAGCTTTTGCCAACTTCCAGACTGAAAATGGCAGCCCCTTCTTCGCTTTTGATTCGACCGCCACCGCGCAGAGTTCCCTCTTGACCGAGGGTTTCCCCAATGCCGACGCCCACATATGGGCCATACTTGCGTTTGGCTTGCTCACTGGCAGCGTCGCCCAAGGATTTGAGCTCCAAGTCAGCGGCTTGGAGGGCCAAGGAGGATAATATGGTGGCTGTAAGGACTAAGAGGCGCATGGATGATTGAATACTTCCCTTTTTAGCCGCAGTGTTCAAGGGCGGAAATCAATTCCATGTGAAGAATTCGTCACAAGGATTTCGCCACGCACTGTCACTGCTTAGACACTATCATTTACCTCACCATGCGCCAGCTTCTTTTTCTTTTTTTGGGCATCTCTTTGGCAATCGCTCAGGAGAAACCGACCCAACCATCGATTCCAAAGGCGGTATTGGATCCTATTTCCCCGACTTCTCCGTCTGCGTCGGGCGAACCTGATTTGCCAATCAACCCAGGGTTCCCCATTGATATCAATCATTATGAAAATCCGTTGCTGCTTTTTCAAGGCAAGGGCAATGGGCTGCCTATGGCGGAAGAACTCAATCCAGATCTGCTGCCACCTATCTCCCCCTACTTACCGGGTGAGGAGGCGCCGAAACCCGAGCCTGACAAACCCCTCACTCCTGAAGAATTGCGGCTGCGCAGTATCGGCCGGAAAGTCGTTGCCTCCGTCGTTGGTATTCGTGTTTGGGATCAATTTGGCAACCAAATCACCGCGGGAGTGGGCTCTTATGTGACTCAAACGGGCATCATCCTCACGGATACTGGCCTTTTGCATCCTGAGATTGCCGATCAGGTGGATCACATCACCACCACGGGTGCCGATGGTTCAAATCATCGAATCTCAGGATTTTATATCGCTGACCTGACAACTGGGGTGACTCTGCTCCAGAGCGAACACGCAGAGAGCGTACCTTTGGACCTCAATCCCGGCACTGATTTTAGAAAAGAACAACCTTGCCACCTGCTAGCCGTCTCAGAAAAACGCGGTCTTGTTCTGGCTGATGCCATTGTACAATTAGATCCAGCGCTCACTGGGCAAGGTTGGCTCAATTTGCGCGGCAATGATTCCCCAGGAGCCGTCGGCTCCCCTGTCTTAAGCCAAGCGGGCAAGATGATCGGTCTTGTTGGCATGAAAGTGCCCCTGAATAGCTGGATGAACTTCGGTCTTTCCTGCGACAACGCCGCCTTGGAACTCCGCAAAGTCAGACCCGCTTTGCAACCGCTGACCAACCTTCCGCGCAAACCGAAGCTTAAAGAGGTGGCTCAAGACCCCGCTTTTATTCGTGCCTTCGAGACCTTGCAACAAAAGCACATCGAATCAGCCATGCGGCAACTGGTTCAGCTCACCAAAAAATACCCTCGAAGCGCTGAATGCTGGGCGTTGCTGGGGCTGAGTGCCAGTTATTTAGGAGCAGCCCCAGAGGCCTTAAACTGTCAGCGTAAGGCCGTCGCTCTCGATCCAAAAGCAGGGCTTTATTGGCATCAATTAGCCCTAGCGAAACTCCGAGATCAAAAAGCCAATAAAACATCTGAAAGCACCGAGGACCGCGAAGCCCTAGAACTAGCCACCGAACAGCGCCCCAACGATGCCTTAGCCTGGTTACTCCTAGCCAGCCGTCTAGTGAGAGATGGTGATCTTGGCAGCGCTGATGATGCTCTAAAGCGAGTCATGCTGCTGGCGCCCAATTATGCCCAAGCCCATTATTTGAGCGCTTATATTCGCGGTCGAATGAAAGATTATGTGGGCGCCCAGACGGCCATCACCCAGAGTTTAAAACTCAATCCAGGTTACTCGGAGGCGTGGTTTTACCAAGGCATGATCTTTGATAAAAAGGGCAATTCCGACGAAGCCGCCAAAGCTTACCGTAACACGGTGCGTCTCCGCCCATCTCATCCACAAGCCTGGAAAAATCTGGCATATGCCTTAAAGAAAGGCGGACGAACCACCGAAGCCAAAGAAGCCTTTCAAGAATATCAGCGTCGATCCACGCCAACGACAAAGCCTTGATAAAGACTTCTATCTGCCTCTGCCGTCACCTAGGAAGGTCACCATGTGACGCAGTCGTCACGAAGAACTGTTTGGCTGAAAGCTCTGACCCCATGTATTCGAAAGGCCAACATGAGTAAAATATTGGTGGTCGATGACGAGCCGGATATTACCGAGCTAATTTCTCTGCACTTAATGCGCGAAGGCCATGAGTGCCTCTGTGCCACCAATGGCCTACAGGTCATGCCGA
>Ga0164294_10001878_pt1 | contig 19202 bp, 16 predicted proteins | sample GEODES005metaG_FD_111479 | JGI IMG/M metagenome (GOLD analysis project Ga0164294, IMG submission 111479) | Oligotrophic lake water microbial communities from Sparkling Lake, Wisconsin, USA - GEODES005 metaG | ecosystem: Environmental > Aquatic > Freshwater > Lake | place: USA: Sparkling Lake...
CGCATCGATGCCGGCCTGGACCAATGCCTGTATATGGGCAACCTCGATTCGCTGCGGGATTGGGGTCACGCCCGCGACTATGTGGAGATGCAGTGGCGCATGCTGCAACAGGAGAGCCCCCAGGATTTTGTGATCGCCACGGGCCGCCAGGAGAGCGTGCGCCGCTTCATTGAATTGGCGGCCCAGGAACTGGGCTGGGGCGGCAGCGAGGGGGCCATCCCAGAAACAGCAGATGGCGCGGCCATCCTCTGGAGCGGCGAGGGTCTGGAGGAAACGGGCCGGCGCGCCGACACGGGCGCCGTGGTGGTGCGGATCGATCCGCGCTACTTCCGGCCCGCCGAGGTGGAAACCCTGCTGGGCGATCCGACCCGGGCCCGGGACATCCTGGGCTGGACTCCCACCACCACCTTGGAGGAGCTGGTGGCGGAGATGGTCAGCTGCGACAAGGAAGAGGCCGCCAAGGAAGCCCTGCTGCGCCGCAAGGGCTTCAACGTGGTGGGGTCGATGGAAAATCCCCCCACCAACCCGGCGGCGGTGGCCGCAGCCGCTGAACGCAACGGGGGCCCTGCCTAATGGGGGCGAAGCGAACGGACCTGTTAATCCAACCCAGTGATCGCATCTTTGTGGCGGGGCACCGCGGCATGGCGGGCAGTGCCATCGTCCGGGCCCTGCGGGCAGGCGGCTACGCCAACCTGCTGACCGCCGAGCGCAGCGGCCTTGATCTGCTCGATCCGGTGGCGGTCAACGCCTGGTTTGGCGCCCACCGGCCCGATGTGGTGGTGCTGGCGGCCGCCAAGGTGGGCGGCATCCTGGCCAACAGCACCTACCCGGCCGATTTCCTGCTCGAAAACCTCAAAATCCAAAACCACGTGATTGAGGCCGCCTGGCGCCATGGGGCCAGGCGGCTGTTGTTTTTAGGCAGCAGCTGCATCTATCCCAAATACGCCGACCAGCCGATCCGCGAGGAGGCCCTGCTGACCGGGTCCCTGGAGCCCACCAACGAGTGGTATGCGATCGCCAAGATCGCCGGCATCGAGCTCTGCCGCGCCCTGCGCCAGCAGGTGGGCTTCGATGCGATCAGCCTGATGCCCACCAATCTCTATGGCCCGGGTGACAACTACCACCCCACCAATAGCCATGTGTTGCCCGGCCTGATTCGCCGCTTCCACGCAGCCCAGGCGGCTGGCGAGGCGAACGTGACCTGCTGGGGCACGGGCACGCCCTTGCGCGAATTCCTGCATGTGGACGACCTGGGCGAGGCCTGCGTGTTCGCCCTCGAGCAGTGGCAGCCCGCAGCCGATGACCTCCAACACCTCAACGTCGGCACGGGGATCGATCTCTCGATCAAGGCGCTAGCCGAAGCGGTGGCCGGGGCCACGGGCTTCGGGGGAGAGATTCATTGGGATGCCAGCAAGCCCGATGGCACGCCGAAAAAACAGCTGGACGTGGGCCGCATGGCGTCCTTGGGCTGGCGGGCCCGCATTCCCCTGGCCGAGGGGTTAGCTCGCACCGTGGACCTGTTCCGCCAGCAGCTGGCGAGCGGCGAGCTGCGGCTCTAGGCAAGGGCCGATCTGGCTCCGCCTGCTGGCCCAAGCCTCCAGCAACCCCCGCCCAACCCCGACCTCCTGTCCCGTCGCCCCTATCCCGTGGCTTCCCCCATGCGCAACCTGATCACCGGCGGCGCCGGCTTTGTCGGTTCCCACCTGGTGGACCGGCTGATGGTGGCTGGCGAAGAGGTGATCTGCCTCGATAACTACTTCACGGGGCGCAAGTCCAATCTGGCCCAGTGGCTTGGCCACCCCAAATTCGAACTGATCCGCCACGACGTCACCGAACCGATCCGCCTAGAGGTGGACCGCATCTGGCACCTGGCCTGCCCGGCCTCGCCGGTGCACTACCAACACAACCCGATCAAAACGGCCAAGACCAGCTTCATCGGCACTTACAACATGCTGGGCCTGGCCCGCCGGGTCGGGGCGCGGCTGCTACTCGCCAGCACGTCCGAGGTCTACGGCGATCCCGAGGTCCATCCCCAGCCCGAGAGCTATCGCGGCAACGTCAACACCCATGGCATCCGCGCCTGCTACGACGAGGGCAAACGGGTGGCTGAAACCCTCTGCTTTGACTACCAACGCATGCATGGCGTGGAGATCCGCATCGTGCGCATCTTCAACACCTACGGGCCCCGCATGCTGCCCGATGACGGCCGGGTGGTCAGCAATTTCATCGTCCAGGCCCTGCGCGGCCAACCGCTGACGCTTTACGGCACCGGCTCCCAAACCCGCTCCTTCTGCTACGTGGATGACCTGGTGGAGGGGCTGATTCGCCTCATGAACGGCTCCCATCCGGGGCCAATCAATATCGGCAACCCTGGCGAATTCACCATCCGCCAGCTAGCAGAAAAGGTGCGCGAACGCATCAATCCTGCCCTTGAGCTGATCTACCAGCCCTTACCCGCCGATGATCCGCTGCAACGTCAGCCGGTGATTGACCTGGCCCAGGAGCAGCTCGGCTGGCAGCCCACGGTCAGCCTGGACCAGGGCCTGGAACCGACGATCGCCCATTTCCGCGCCGCCCTCGCATGAGCAGCTCCGCCCCAGACCTCACCCAGCCCCAGGCCGCGCCATCGGGCCCCATTCGCTCCATTTGCTGCCTTGGGGCTGGCTATGTGGGCGGACCCACCATGGCGGTGATCGCCGACCACTGCCCCGCCATCCAAGTGACCGTGGTGGATCTCAACGAAGCCCGGATCGCCGCCTGGAACGACCAGGATCTAGCCCGCCTGCCGGTCTATGAGCCAGGGCTCGATGCGGTGGTGGGCCGCTGCCGGGGCCGCAACCTCCACTTCACCACCGCCGTGGAGGCGGCGATCGCCAACGCCGACATGGTGTTTCTCTCGGTCAACACCCCCACCAAAACCCGCGGCATTGGCGCCGGCCAGGCCAGTGACCTGCGCTGGATCGAGGCCTCGGCCCGCCAGGTGGCCGCCTGCGCCCAGGGCCACACGATCGTGGTTGAAAAAAGCACCTTGCCGGTGCGCACGGCCGAAACCGTGAAGGCGATCCTCACCGCTGCCCAGGGGGCCGCAGGCCAGAAAAGCTTTTCGGTGCTCTCCAACCCGGAATTCCTGGCCGAAGGCACAGCGATCAACGATCTGGAAAATCCCGATCGGGTCTTAATCGGTGGCGAGGAGCCCGAGGCGATCGACGCCCTAGCCGCGATCTACGGCCATTGGGTGCCAGTGGAGCGCATCCTGCGCACCAATCTCTGGAGCAGTGAACTCTCCAAACTCACCGCCAACGCCTTCCTGGCCCAGCGCATCAGCTCGATCAATGCGATCGGCGCCCTGTGTGAAGCCACCGGAGCCGATGTGCGCGAAGTCGCCAAGGCCATCGGCAGCGATAGCCGCATCGGTTCAAAGTTTCTCTCCGCCGGCCCCGGCTTTGGCGGCAGCTGCTTCCAAAAGGACATTCTCAACCTGGTGTATCTCTGCGGCCACTACGGCCTGCAGGAGGTGGCCAGCTACTGGCAACAGGTGGTTGAGCTGAACAGCTGGCAGCAACATCGCATCGCCAACCTGGTGGTGCGCTCCCTGTTTGGCACGGTCACGGGCAAACGCTTGGCCGTGCTGGGCTTTGCCTTCAAGGGCGACACCAATGACACGCGCGAATCGCCGGCAATCCGCATCTGCCTCGACCTGATCGAGGAGGGGGCCCACCTGGCGATCTATGACCCCAAGGTCTCCAGCGCCCAAATCGCCACCGACCTGGGCCAGGCCGAAGCCGGCCAGGGGCAGGGCCAGCCAGGCCAGGGGGAGGGACGCTGGCAGCTGGCCCCATCCGCCGGCGAGGCCGCCCGGGGCGCCGATGCGGTGCTGATCCTCACCGAATGGCGCGAGTTCCGCCAGCTCGACTGGGCGGCCCTAGCCGTTTCCATGCGCCAGCCGGCCTGGCTTTTCGATGGCCGGGCAATCGCCGATACTGCGGCGGCCCGGGCCGCCGGCCTGAATGTTTGGACCGTGGGAGAGGGCTGAGGCGATGCAGGTTCTAGTCACAGGGGGCGCGGGCTACATCGGCAGCCATGCGGTACGGGCCCTGCAGCGGGCCGGCCACCAGCCGGTGATCCTCGACAACCTCGTGTATGGCCACCGGGACATCGCGGCCACCTTGGCGGTCCCCCTGGTGGAGGGCCAGGTGGGCGACCGGGCCCTACTCGATGCCCTGCTCTCGGGCCAGCATCCCGCCCTAGCCGGCACGGCGTCGGCAGGCCAACCGATCGGAGCGGTGATGCACTTTGCCGCCTATGCCTATGTGGGCGAATCGGTGGCCGATCCCGCCAAGTACTACCGCAATAATTTGGCCGACACCTTGGTGTTATTGGAGGCCCTGATTGACCCGCGCCACCATCGCCCGCGCAGCAATCAGGCTGGCGGCGCCGGCGCCAACCTGGCCAACGGGACCATGCCGATTGTGTTTTCCAGCACCTGCGCCACCTATGGGGTGCCCCAGCAGATTCCGATCACCGAAGATCACCCCCAGGCGCCGATTAATCCCTACGGCCGCAGTAAGTCCATGGTGGAGCAACTGCTCCGCGATTTTGGCGGAGCCTACGGGCTGCCCAGTGTGATTTTCCGCTATTTCAATGCTGCCGGCGCCGATCCCGATGGCGATTTGGGTGAAGACCACAACCCGGAAACCCACCTGATCCCGCTCGTGCTTGATGTGATGGCGGGCCGCAGCTCCTACCTGCAGATCTTCGGCGACGACTACCCCACCCCCGATGGCACCTGCATCCGCGATTACATCCATGTGAGCGATCTGGCCGAAGCCCATGTGCTCGGCCTCGGCCGCCTGCTCAACCAGGCCCCCCAGTCCGAACCGCTCGTCTACAACCTCGGCAACGGCACCGGCTATTCGGTGCAACAGGTGATTGAAGCCGCCAAGGCCGTGACCGGCCGGGGCCTGCTGGCCCATGTGGCGCCCCGCCGACCCGGCGACCCCGCCCAGCTCGTGGCCGGCGCCGAAAAAGCCCGTCGGGAACTGGGCTGGCTGCCCCGCTATCCCCAGCTAGAAGTGATCCTGCAGCACGCCTGGGCCTGGCACCAGGCCCGGCATCGGGGCTAGTCGGCACCAGCAGCAAAACCCTGCTGGGGGCCTATGGCTTCTTCGCCACCATGCTGTCGGTGCGCGCCAGTGCCTTTGTCACCGCCCTTAATGGGCTGGCCTGCCTACTTCTGCTGGGTCTCCTAGCCAACCTGGCAAAGCTGGCACTGGGCCAAGCGAAACTGATATGGAATAGCGACCAACCAAAAGACTTCTTACCATTACAAAAACAGCGAAAAACTCAAGTTGCCAGCATCAAAAGCCCACCAGGACCAATTGCCAGAAGGCGAAAAACTAAGACTTAAATGCACCCCAACCTAATTCCCCGAAGATCCCCGATAGCGACTAATCAGCACTCCCATCACTAGGGCCAAATAGGTGGTGCCAATCAAGGACACCGCCACACTGAACATCTGGGCCTGGGGCGTCAGTGGAACGATGTCACCAAAGCCCACGGTCGTGAGGCAAACAAAGGCGAAATAGTTGAGCCGCATAAAATTAATTTTCCACACCGAACTGAACACATCCTCCGCCCCCGGCGCCAGGATGATCGCCGCCCCGCCCGAGCCGTTGGTACTGGTAAAGCTGCCAGGCACCACCGTTTCCAAGGCACTAAACAACAGGCCGGCGGTTAGGCCCACCAGCAGGTAACCGGCCAGGGCCCCCATCAACACCTTTTCACTCACCTCCGGTTCCTGGGCCAAACCCCGAATCAACCTCAGGCTGCTCCAGCCCACAAAGCCCCCCCAGAGCACCAACATCGGCACGCCTGTGCCACGCATGAAAACCGGGGTCAGGGTCCAGACCAACGAGGAGAGGAACGCCGCAATCCCCAGCAGCCGAAACAGGCGATGGGGCACCCGGCCAAAGGGGCGCCGGCCAAACGGTTCGCCCAGGCCGCGAATGATCACCAGCGGCAGCAAGTTGTAGCCCACCAGGCCGATCCAGTTCAGGCCCTTGGGCAGGGCAAAGGTGACCATCACCGCCAGACAGATGGCCAGCAATTGGGTATAGCAGCGATGGCGCCGCATCACCCCGCTTAACTCTGACGGCAACAGCCCCCCATCCCAGTGGAGCTGATTGTGACCGAGTGGGCCGCCAACACCAAGCCCCCCTGGTGAGCTGGACGCCAACGGACCATGGCGGGGCTTGCCAGCCAAAGCCTGGGGGCCCATCACCAACCACTCCGATGGGCCCAATCCCTGGGGCAGCCGCTAGCGGAACCCCGTCAGCCGAACAAGGGCAGCTGGGCAGCCGCAGCCTGGGCGACTGGCGGTCGCAAGGGCGGATCGATCTGCCAGCCAAGCGGATCCCAGCCCCCTAGGAGCGGTTCGAGGGCCCGTAGGCCGGGGCCATCGGCGGGGGCTAACCAGGCCTGCTCCAGGCCATCGGGCAGCAGCACCGGCATGCGGTCATGGAGGGGACGGATCAGGCCATTGGCGGCGGTGGTGATCACGCAGCAGCTCTCCACCTCACTGCCGTCGGGGCCGATCCAGCGATCCCACAGCCCAGCCAACCAAAAGGGGGCGCCATCGCTGCGGCGGATCAGGCGCCCCTTCTCATAGAAACCATCGGCGGGCAACAGGCAACGGCGGTGGCGCCAGGGGCCGCGGAAGCTGGCCTTCTCCGGCACGGTTTCGCCGCGGGCGTTGAACGGACGCTCGGCCGAGAGGGCATCCTTGCTCCATTCCGGCAGCAGACCCCAGAGCATCAGCGCCGCCTCCGGCCGGCCATGCTCCTGGCGCAGGGCCAACACCGGTTCGCCAGGGGCAACCCGGTTGCGCGGGGCGTAGTGCCGCTCCAGGCCCGGCGGCAGGGATACCCCCAGCTGGCGGCCCAGGGTGCCGATGGGGATGGTGAGGCTGAAGCGACCACACATGGTTGGACCAGTCTCGAGCGGGGGCAAACCTGGATCCAGCCCTCCCGATCGCCCACGAGGGCTGCCGTTCGGTTCTCACCCTTCCAGGGGGGCTCCGCCGGGGGACGGGCACCTAGTTTGGGCCCACCGACCCGCCTTTCGCCCGTTCGCCCCATGGCCATCCGTCAGGACGACACCCCCCCGAACCGGCGTTTCGGGATCATCAACCTGGTTTTGATCGGTTTCGGCGTGTTGCTGCTGGTCAGCAGCTTCTTGCCGATCCAGGCGAACCAGCAGGTGCCACGGGTTCCCTATTCCCTGTTCATCAACCAGGTGGATGACGGCGCTGTTAAGCGGGCCTTCATCACCCAGGACCAAATTCGCTACGAGCTCAATAACGCCGAAGAAGGCGCCCCCTCGGTGCTGGCCACCACGCCGATCTTCGACATGGAGCTGCCCCAGCGGCTCGAACAGCACGGCGTTGAATTCGCCGCTGCCCCGCCAAAGCGCCCCAGCTTCATCACCACGGCGCTGAGCTGGGTGGTGCCACCGCTGATCTTCATCTTGGTGCTGCAGTTCTTTGCTCGCCGCTCCATGGGCGGCGCCCAGGGGGCCCTGAGCTTCACTAAGTCGAAGGCCCGGGTCTATGTGCCCGATGAGGAATCTCGCGTCACCTTTGCCGATGTGGCCGGCGTCGATGAGGCCAAGGACGAACTAACCGAAATCGTTGATTTCCTCAAAACCCCTGAGCGTTATACCGCCATCGGCGCCCGTATTCCCAAGGGGGTGCTGCTGGTTGGCCCTCCTGGCACGGGCAAAACCCTGCTTTCCAAGGCCGTGGCCGGCGAAGCAGGTGTGCCCTTCTTCATTATTTCAGGCTCGGAATTTGTCGAGCTGTTTGTGGGCGCCGGTGCGGCCCGGGTGCGCGATCTGTTTGAGCAGGCCAAACAAAAGGCCCCTTGCATCATCTTCATCGACGAACTCGACGCCATCGGCAAGAGCCGCTCCGGCTCCATGGGTGTGGTTGGCGGTAACGATGAACGGGAGCAAACCCTCAACCAGCTGCTCACCGAGATGGATGGCTTTGCCTCGAAGGACAAGCCGGTGATCGTGCTCGCTGCCACTAACCAGCCCGAAACCCTTGATGCCGCTCTGTTGCGTCCGGGCCGCTTCGATCGCCAGGTGTTGGTGGATCGGCCCGACCTCTCAGGTCGTCGCACGATCCTCGAGATTTACGCCAAGAAAGTAAAGCTTTCCGAAGGGGTGGATCTCGATCGCATCGCCCAGGCCACCAGCGGCTTTGCCGGCGCCGACCTGGCCAACCTGGTCAATGAGGCGGCGCTCCTGGCCGCCCGGGCCAAACGCACCTCCGTGCTGCAGGGCGACCTCAACGAAGCGATCGAGAGGGTTGTCGCGGGCCTCGAGAAGAAGAGCCGGGTCTTACAGCCCGATGAGAAGAAAGTGGTGGCGTACCACGAGGTGGGCCACGCCATCGTTGGTCACCTGATGCCCGGTGGCAGCAAGGTGGCGAAAATTTCGATCGTGCCCCGGGGCATGAGCGCCCTTGGCTACACCCTGCAACTGCCCACCGAGGAGCGCTTCCTCAATTCCAAGCAGGACCTCGAAGGCCAGATCGCCACCCTGCTGGGCGGCCGCTCCGCCGAGGAACTGGTGTTTGGCTCGATCACCACCGGCGCCGCCAATGACCTACAGCGGGCCACCGACATCGCCGAACAGATGGTGGGCACCTACGGCATGAGCGATACCCTCGGCCCCCTGGCCTATGACAAACAGGGCGGCAGCCGCTTCCTCGGCGGCCCCAGCAACCCGCGCCGGGTGGTGAGCGATGCCACGGCCCAGGCGATTGACAAGGAGGTGCGCCACCTGGTGGACCGGGCCCACGACCGGGCCCTGGCGATCCTGCGCGGCAACCGGGAGCTGCTCGAAAGCATTGCCGAAAAGATCCTCGAAAAGGAGGTGATCGAAGGTGATGACCTCAAGGGTTTGCTGGCCTCCAGCGTCATGCCCCAGGAGGCAGCCGCCTGACGGGTTGACCCAGCCCCCTTGACGGCGGGGCCCCCGATCCCGGATAAGGGTTCTTTGAGATGGGCCCATGGGCTCCCAGCTCAGCTCCTATCCCGATCTGTCCGGCCTGGCGGGCAGGGATCTGCTCTCGTCGGCCGATCTCAGCCCAGCCGAAACCAGCGCCCTGATCCAGCTAGCCACCGACCTCAAGGCGGGCCGCTGCCAGGTTGACCTCGGCGGCAAGGTGTTGGGGTTGATCTTCAGCAAGGCCTCCACCCGGACCCGGGTGAGCTTCACCGTGGCCATGGCCCGGCTCGGCGGCCAAACGATTGACCTCAACCCCCAGGTCACCCAGGTGGGCCGGGGCGAACCCGTTGCCGATACGGCCCGGGTGCTGAGCCGTTATGTCGATGCCCTAGCGATTCGCACCTTCGCCCAGGCGGAACTCGAGGAGTACGCCCACTGGGCCTCGATCCCGATCGTCAACGCCCTCACCGACCTGGAGCATCCCTGCCAGGCCCTGGCCGACTACCAAACCCTGCAGGAAGAATTCGGCCAGCTGGCCGGCCTGACCCTGGCCTACGTGGGTGATGGCAACAACGTCGCCCATTCGCTGCTGCTCAGTGGCGCCCTGCTGGGGGTGAACGTGCGCATCGGCTGCCCCAGGGGGTTCGAGCCGATCCGGGAGCTGGTGGAGCAGGCCCGCGCCCTGGCCCCCGCCGGCTGCAGCATCGAGGTGCTGCACGACCCGATCGCAGCGGTGCGCGGCGCCCATGCCCTTTACACCGATGTGTGGGCTTCGATGGGCCAGGAACAGGAGCAGCTGGAACGGGAACAGGCCTTTGCCGGCTGGTGCCTAAACGGAGAGCTCCTGGCCGAAGCCGACAGCCGCGCCATCGTGCTGCACTGCCTGCCGGCCCACCGGGGCGAAGAGATCAGCGCCGGCGCGATCGAAGGCACGGCCAGCCGGGTGTTTGACCAGGCTGAAAATCGCCTGCATGCCCAACAGGCCCTGCTGGCCGCCCTACTGGGCGCCTGAGCCCTTACGCCTGAGCCCTTTCCCCGGGCCCTTGGCCTGAGCGGCCCAAGGGCTCAGGCGTAAGGCACAAAGGGATCGGGCCTGCGAAGCCAGCCATCCGTTGGCCGAGTGGACTGGACAAATTGTCGCCGCCATGACATCAATGGGGGCAGTGGTTCATCCGTATTGCCGGTGATTGCCAGGTCCCCCCGCGCCAGCCTGTCCAACTCCGGTCCCCAGGCCGGCCAAGGACGTCCATCCCAGGCCAGCCGCAACCCAGGCGGAACGGCCCCTGGGTTGGCCGGTGCCGCTGAAGCGGAGGAGCTCACCCCCGCCCAGCAGGAGCTCTATGCGTGGCTTGCGGACTACATCGGCAGCCATCGCCACAGCCCGTCGATTCGCCAGATGATGGAGGCCATGGGGCTGCGTTCGCCGGCCCCGGTGCAAAGCCGGCTGCGCCACCTGCAGCAGAAGGGCTGGCTCACCTGGCAGGAAGGCCAGGCCCGCACCCTGCAGCTCCTCGGCGGCCCTGCGGCAGGCATCCCCCTGCTCGGGGCCGTGGCGGCTGGCGGCCTGATTGACACCTTTGACGACGTCCAGGAGCGACTCGACCTGGCGCCGGTGCTGGAAACCCGCGGCCTGTTTGCCCTCACCGTGAATGGCGATTCGATGGTCGAGGCCCATATCGCCGATGGCGACGTGGTGCTGCTCGAACCGGTGCCCGATCCCCTCAGGCTCAAGGAGGGAACCATCGTGAGCGCCCTGGTGCCCGGCAGCGGCACCACCCTCAAGCATTTCCATCGCCAGGGAGCCCAGGTGCGCCTGGAAGCCGCCAACCCCAACTACGCGCCGATCCTGGTGGATGCGGAGCAGGTCACCGTCCAGGGCAAGCTTGTGGCCGTCTGGCGCCAGCTCTAAGGGCCTGGACCCGCTGCGGTGTAAGCTCAACAAGCGCTGAGTCAGGGCCTTCGAGCCCCACCGAATCACCAGGATTCGGGCCGCCCAACGCACCAATGGGGCCATAGCTCAGCTGGTAGAGCACCTGCATGGCATGCAGGGGGTCAGCGGTTCGAATCCGCTTGGCTCCATTCATTTTTTCACCGCAAGACCTGGGTCTTGCGGTTTTTTTGTAACTGGCCAATCCAATTCTAGAAAAGCCCAATCCCTAGACGGTTGCCTGGCCAGGTTAACTGGCGGCCTGGCCATCCCATGCCAAGCCCGATACCGGGCGGCAGGGGGCCATGCCCATCAAAGTTTGAGGGAAAACGGCCAGCCATTGCAACAACAATGCAACGGCATCCCATCCAAGCCGAGCATTCTTCTTGCCACCCCATCGAGAGATGCAGCCCCCCAAGCACTGCCTACAAGATGGCATTTCAGGCCTTGCAACTGGAGCCATCAAAATGTTTAATCAAAACGCTTAATTAAAGCTCTTAATTGAAGCTCTTTATTGAAACTTTCAATCAAAAGCCCGAAAAGCAGCAATAACCACCAAAATAGTTAGATCAACACCACCAACGAAGCCGCCCCCAAGAACCGCACCACCAGCGGCTTTGACAACCCATATCCCTAGCCATCACCAATCTCAAAAGCCAAGTTCGACCAGCTTCAGCGAAGAGGCCAGGCCAAAAGCATGGGTCCAGCTGACATTCCAAGATCGCAGCACTAGAAAGATTACAGAACTAGAAAAGATCGCATCACTAGAAAAAACCCCAACCCCTCATCAAAGTTGCGCCTGGTTGCGCCTGCGGCGCCCCAGCAATCCGCCAACCCCAAGCGCCACCAGGGGCCATTCCCCCCATCGGGCGTAGGCAGTGGCTCCATCCCGTTGATGCACTGCCACCAGACCCGTGCTGGCGCGTCCCGGGGGCAAGGAACTTTGCACCACCCCTTGATGGCTGACCACCAGGCTCGGACCCGTATTCGCCACACTCACCAACCAGCGGCCCGATTCAATCGCCCGCAGCTGGGCCAGGGCGGAAAACTGTTGCTGCAACAGCAAGGGGTAGGGGTCCAGGTTGGCGCTGGCGAGCAACCATTGGGCCCCGTCGCGGCTGGCGGCAGCCAGGCCATGGCCGTCGGCGATCTCATAACAAATCGCCACGCCGATGGTCACCAGGGGACGGGGCAACAGCCGCGACGGGCTGCCCGGGGTAAGCCCGCCCACGGCCGAGAGGCCACTCCACTGCAACAGGCCCGCCAACGGCACCCACTCGCCCAGGGGCACTAGCCGGTGTTTATCCACCCAGCCCACCGGCTCGATCTGGTCCGGGGCAAAGCGCAACAGGCTGCTGCGGTGCTCGCCTTCGTTGAGGCGGAAGCCGCCGCTGAGCACCTCCACGGGCGCCTGCCGGGGCAGGCCCTGGCCTAGGGCCAGGGAGCCCTCCGGCAGGAGCACCGCCTGGGCGCCCCGCTGGCTGGCCTCCTGCTGGGCAGCGGCCAGGCGCTGGAGCAACCGTTGTTGTTGGCCAAACTCAAATTTCTGGCGGGTGGGAATCGCCGGCTGTAGGAGCAAGAGGGAGGTGGCTTGGGCGCTGGAGAGGGGTTGGGCCGCAAGCAGGCTCCACCCGAGGCCATGGCCCACCACAACGGCGGCACACCAAAGCAGCGCCAGCCGTCGCCAGGGGCCCCGGCCCGCCCGGGCCGCGACAAGCACCCGCCACAGCCCCCAGCCGAACAGCAGCTGCACCGCCGCCAACCCGCCCGCCCCGATCACCACGGCCAGTCCTGCCAGGGGCCGGTCCCCCGGCAAGGCTGCCGAGCCGAGGCCCAGCCAAAACAACGGACCCCGGGCCAGGGCCACCTCCACCAGGCCCCAGAGGGCGGCAGCCACCAGGGCCGTGGCCAGACGCTCCGGCCCCAGCCGACCGACCAGGGCACGCCAGCTGACCACCAGCACGCAAGCGAGCAGGCCGCAAGCGCCCCAAAGGACCAAGCAAAGGGGCAGGCTCAGCGGCCCCGGCACACCCACCCAATCGAGGGGATGGAGCCAGAGCAGCCAGCGATGGCTGACCAACACGGCGACGCCGGCGCCGGCTCCAGCAGCCAGGGGCCCCAGGCCCCAGAGGGGCACTAGGGCCAGCCAGAGCAGGGGCGACCAGCCCTGGGGCGGCAGGGCCAGGCCCGCGAGCAGGCCCGCCAAGCAGCCGACCACCAGGGGGGACTGCCAGGGAAGATGCCGGTTCTCTGCCATGGCAATGAACCCTAGGAAGCGCCAGGGTTTACACCACCTGAGCTCGGCCCCATGACCATGGATCCCGCCAATCCACTCCAACAGCTGCTGCTGCGCGGCCTCGGCACCACCTCCCTGGTGGCCGACCGGTTGCGGCTGGTGACCCAGGCCTGGGTGGGTAGCGGCCGTCTTGATCCGAGCGAGGCCAGCCGGCTGGTGGATGAGGTGATGGCCAGCTTGAGGGGTGAGAACCCGGAACTGGAGCAGCAGACCGGCCGCAAAATGGAGCGCAACCTCGACAATTTCCTGCAGGACCTGGGCCTGGCCCGCCAACGGGAACTGGATGAACTGCGCGGCCGGATCGACCGGCTGGAGCAGACCCTGCGCCAGCAACGGGATGCCAGCGATCCGCTCCCCCCGGTGGGCGATGCCGATGGGCTGCCCCATTAGGGGCCAAGGTCCCAAGGATTAGGCCCCAGGAGACCTGTCCTTGGCCCCAGGCGGGCTGCTGGCAGAATCGCGCCACTGGTGTGGAGCTGCCTCCCCATGCGCGACATCCTGATCAGCTCAGCGGTTTGCGTGGCCTGCCTGCTGCTGGCCTTTGTCAGCCAGCTGGTTTCCCCTTCCACCGTGCAGGCTGCCGCGCCCCGGCCCTCCACCACCGGCGCCCTGAGCGCCCCTGCCTCGATGGCCAGTGCTTCGGTGCCCTCGGGCCGCCTGGAACTGGATCCCGACGACTCCAACCCCTCCCTTTTCAGCATGGCTCCCGACTCCCCCGCCCCGGCCGACGACCAGCTGGCCCAGGCCGGTGCCTCAGCCCTCGGTGGCTCGATGGATGCCGCCAAGGAACGCACCACCGATTCCGGCCTGCGCATCACCGACCTGGTGATCGGCAGCGGCGCCGAGGCCGTGGCCGGCCAGACCGTGAGCGTCAATTACCGCGGCACCCTGCTGACCGGCAAGGAATTTGACAGCAGCTATGGACGCGGTCCCTTCGCCTTCCCCCTCGGCGGCGGCCGGGTGATCAAGGGCTGGGATGAGGGCGTGGCCGGCATGAAGGTGGGCGGCAAGCGCCGGCTGGTGATCCCGCCTGACCTGGCCTACGGCGAGCGGGGCGCCGGTGGCGTGATTCCCGCCAACGCCACCCTGGTGTTTGAGGTGGAACTGCTCCAGGTGGGCCGCTGAGGCGGTTTCCTCACCAGGGGTTCCAGCCTTAATCGTTAAGATGGGCTGGACCGGCGGCTGGTCGACCCAGCCCGTTGGCGGCCCGGCCAGTTCGCTGGCATCCGCCGAGTCCCTAGTCGGACAAGACACTCTTTTTTCCCCTTTCCATGGCTCACACGCTGCCCGCGCTGCCCTACGGCCTCGATGCGCTCGAGCCCCATATCTCGCGCCAGACCCTGGAGTTTCACCACGGCAAGCACCACGCCGGCTACGTGACCAACCTCAACAACCTGGTGGCTGGCACCGAGCTCGAGGGCAAAAGCCTCGAAGACACCATCACCGCCGTGGCGGGTGATGCCAGCAAGGCCGGCGTGTTCAACAACGCCGCCCAGGTGTGGAACCACAGCTTCTATTGGCAGGGCATCAAGCCCGGTGGCGGCGGCAGCCCCACGGGTGCCCTAGCCGACAAGATCGCCGCTGATTTTGGCGGTTTCGACAAGTTTGTTGAGGCGTTCAAAGCTGCCGGCGCCACCCAGTTCGGTAGCGGCTGGGCCTGGTTGGTGCTCGATGGCGACACCCTCAAGGTGACCAAAACCGCCAACGCCGACCTGCCCCTGGCCCACGGCCAAACGGCCCTACTGACCATGGATGTGTGGGAGCACGCCTATTACCTGGACTACCAGAATCGCCGTCCCGACTACATGACCACCTTCCTCGACAAGCTGGTCAACTGGGACTTCGTCGCCGCCAACCTGGCCGCTGCCTGATCCCGAGGGGCCCTAGCTCCGTGGCCCTGCCCTGAACCGGTAAGAACCGCGACCCGCGTAACCCCCAACCCCCCGGCCAACCCGGGGGCTTTTTTTCTTCGCCAACAGAATCCCCCAACGCCGCCCCCATCAACCGAGCCGCAGTGGAATTAAGCCAATCGTTGAGTTGACCCAATCGTTGAGTCGCCACAAGGGGAATCGTCAGGCAGGTCAGAAGGGCGGGCGGGCTGACTCCAACACCGCCGCCGGATCGATCCACATGGCGTCGCCGTAGGAAAAGAAGCGGTAGCCCTCGCTGATGGCCTCGGCATACAGATCGAGCAGGCGCTTGCGGCCAATCAGGGCACTCACCAGCAGGAGCAGGGAACTGTTGGGCAGGTGAAAATTGGTGAGCAGGCCCTGCACCACGGCAAAGCGGTAGCCGGGCTGGATCACCAGGTTCACCGGACCGCGGTGGGCCGCGAGCTGGCCGCCGTGGAGGGCCGCCACCGCCTCGAGGCTGCGCACGCTGGTGGTGCCGACGGCAATCACCCGGCCACCCCGGGCCCGGCAGGCAGCCACCGCCGTCACTAGGGCTGGGGTCACCTCCACCCATTCGCTGTGGAGCTCCAGCTGGCTGAGGTCTTCCGTTTCCACCGGGCGAAAGGTGCCGAGGCCAACGTGCAGGGTCACCCGGGCCAGCTCGATGCCCCGGGCCTCTATTTCGGCCAGTAGCGCATCACTGAGGTGCAGGCCTGCCGTGGGCGCGGCCACGGCCCCGGGCTGGGCGGCGTAGCGGGTTTGGTAGCGCTCGCTATCGCTGGCGCTGTGCTGGTGGATATAGGGCGGCAGGGGGATGGCGCCGTAGCGCAGCAGCAGGGGCTCTAGGGCCACCGCATCGATGCAGTCGGCAGGGAACTGGACAATGCGCCCCCCCGTGGACGGATCGAGCGCCAGCACCTGAAGAGCCAGGGGCGGCTGGCCGGGGGCCTCCACCGTGAGCCAGTCGCCAGGCCGGAGCTTTTTGGCGGGTTTGGCCAGGCAACACCAGCGCCCTTCCCCCTGGGCCTCGAGCACCAACAACTCCACCGCCCCGCCACTAGCCCGGCGGGCCGCCAACCGGGCCTGCAACACGCGGGTGTCGTTGACCACCAGCAGGTCCCCGGCTTCGAGGCTGGCCGCCAGGTCCCAAACCCGCCGGTGCTGGGCCCCCGCCTGGGGCTGCACCATCAGCAGCCGGGCATCGTGGCGGGGTTCCACCGGCCGCTGGGCGATAGCGGCCTCGGGCAGGTCAAAGCCGTAATTCGAGAGCCATTGATCGGCGGGATCGGGAAGGGAGGCTGCGCCGGGGCCAGCAACGGCCTCAGCGCTCGACCTTGCAGATTGGCCAACGCTGGCTCCATCCCTAGAACCGCCTTCTGGCCCCCCCTGGCCCAGGCCATCGCCGGGGTCCCCAAGGCTGCCGCCAGCGCTGGAGAGGGTGGTCATGCCTGCCGCCACAGTCGGTTAACCCTGGGCTTTGCGGCGGTTCAGCAGGGCAAAGCCGCCCACGCCCAAGCCCAGACCCAGCAACAGGGTGAGCCCATGGCTGACGGCGGGGGATGGGGGCCAAAGGGCCGATGGCTCCGGCAGGGCGCTGCCCTTGGGATCGGGGCCGTAGGCCACCTGGCAGGCGGCATTGAGGAGCTGGGCCTGGGAGGCGGTGGAGGGAATCTGGCCATCGAGCAGGCCCTCCTGGCAGTTGGCCTCGCCATTGATCGGGGTAGGGGTGTTGGCCACGGCATAGCTGAAATTGGCACCGCTAGTGCCTACCCCATCGACCGAGCCATAGTTGAGCTGGTAATTGCTATCGGGCACCGCAATCACGGGCGATTGCTGGTTTGCTGCCTGATCGACCAGATCCGAAATCACAGCGCCGGTGGCCAGGGCCGCCAGATCCCAGCCGGGGGAGTTGCCGCCCCACCAGCCCCAACTATTGGGCGACCAGTTGTACCAGCCGTAGCCCCAGGGCCGGTTGCCCCAATAGCCACCGTTATTCCACTGGGAATTCCAGCCCTCAACGTTGCGGTTGTAGAAATTGTTCTGGTTGTAGTTGGCCTCGTTAAAGCCGCGCCCTTGCCAGCCCTGGCGGCCCCATCCTCCACGCCCAAAGGCATCATTGGGGCCTCCGGGATAGCGGCCGGAACGGAACTGCTCCGCCGAAATGTTATGGCCCGTCCAAGGGGTGCGGGAGCCGGCGCCATAGAAGGGATGGGAACCGCCATAGCCCTGAGCTAGCCGGGCCTCGCTGGGAGCCAACCGGGCGGGGGCGCGATAGGACCCCCCTGAAGCGCTCAATCGGGGCTCAGCCACCCGTTCCGAGGCGCTGGCAACGGAGCCGCCGCCACTGAAGCGGTAGCTACCGCCCCCGCCGCCGCCAAAACTGCGGGGCGCAAATCCCCCACCGGAACCCCCACCCGAAAAACTGCGCTCGCTAAAGCCGCCACCGCCGCGAAAGCCGCCGCCGCCGCCGCCGCCAAAGTCCCGCGCGGAAGCCGGAGCCGTGGCAGCGCCGAAGAGCACCAAGCCTCCCAGGGCACTAAGGCCCAGGGATAGGCCCAGCCTGCGAACCAACTTGAACGTAGGGACCATCAGTGCCAATCGGATTGTTTCTAGTTCCATACCTATGCGATGGCCCCCAGTATTACAAGCCCCCAAGGGGGCTTTGACATCAGATCGAAAGGCTCTCCGGATTGGTTTCAATTAACTGGGCTAAATCCTTAAGAAACGCCGCCCCATGGGCCCCATAGATCACGCGGTGATCGCAAGTGAGATTCACCTGCATCTGGGGCTTCACGGAAATAGAGCCATCCTTGCCCGCCACCACCGTGGGACGGGAGGCCGCCACCGCCAGGATCGCACCCGTGCCGGGCGGCAGGATCGCATCAAAGCGATCCACGCCAAACATGCCCAGGTTGGAGAGGGTGAAGGTGCCGGTGCTGTATTCCTCGGGCTTGAGTTGTTTGGTACGGGAGCGGGCGACCAAATCGGCCCAGTTACGGGAGAGGGAATACAAATCGGTTTTGTCCGCGTTGGCCAGAACGGGGGTGATCAGGCCGCCGTCGTCCATGGCCACGGCCACCGCCACATTCACCGAAAGCGGGTAGGCCATGCCGGCAGGGCTTGTCGCCGCATTCACCTGGGGATGGCGGGCCAACACCACACCCACCGCCTTGGCGAGCAGGGCCGTCATCGTGACCCCTTTGGGCTTCACCTGCTGATAAAAAGCATCGAGTTTGTCGGTGGTGATGGTGTAGCCCACGTGGAAACAGGGCACCTCCAGGCTGGCCAGCATGTTGCGGTTCACCGCCTGCTGCAGGGTGTTGAAGGCGGTGGTTTCACCGGCCTGACCAAAGGTTTGGCCCAGCGCAGCCGGCGCTGCGGGGACAGCCTTGCCGTTGCCGGAGGCTGGAGCCACGGCAGGGCCCGTGCCCTCGGCCACGCGGGGGATGCCGGCGGATTGGCCGGCGGCGGCAAGCACGTCTTCGCCTTGGATACGCCCATGGGGACCGCTGCCGCGGAGGGAGCCAAGGGCAACGCCCAACTGGGAAGCGAGCTTTTTGGCCCTAGGCGAGGCCATCACCTTCCCATCGGCTGGAGCGACAGGCGCAACCGGCACCGGAACCGCCACTGGAACCGTCACTGGAGTGGGGGGCACCACGGCAGCAGGAGCAACGGGCGCCGCGGCAACGGCAACATGGGCCGCCGCCGGGGTTGGCAGCGCAGCTGCGGCGGGGGCGGCGGGGGCCGCCGCCGGGGTTGGCAGCGCAGCTGCGGCGGGGGCGGCGGGGGCCTGGGCCTGAACGCCAGCGATTTCCGCCTCAGTTTCCACAATCAAACCGATCGTTTCGCCCACCGGCGCCGTGCCCCCCGCCGGCATCAACACCGCCGCCAGGAAGCCCTCGTTAAACGACTCCACATCCATATCGGCCTTATCCGACTCCACCACCAACACCGACTCACCCCGGCCCACCCGGTCGCCAGGTTTTTTGAGCCACTCCACGATCTTGCCCTCCGTCATCGTGGAGCTGAGGGCGGGCATGAAGATCTCGTGGGTCGCCAAAGTGGTGTCTCCGCC
>Ga0164294_10001880_pt1 | contig 19182 bp, 12 predicted proteins | sample GEODES005metaG_FD_111479 | JGI IMG/M metagenome (GOLD analysis project Ga0164294, IMG submission 111479) | Oligotrophic lake water microbial communities from Sparkling Lake, Wisconsin, USA - GEODES005 metaG | ecosystem: Environmental > Aquatic > Freshwater > Lake | place: USA: Sparkling Lake...
GTGAACTTTGCGGTGCGTGCGCCCTTGACCACCAAGACGGTACCGTTCTTTGATGAGTTCAAAAAGCGCACAGGACGGGCGCCTGTCTACACCGCATTTGGCACCTATGACTCTGTTCACGCCTATGCGCAGGCCATTGAACGCGCTAAGAGCTTTGACACCAACGCCATTATCAAAGAGTTGGAAAAAACCAGCATGGTGGGCGTGGCGGGTTACCTGGAATATGACGAAACACATGATGTAAAGGCCGGCGGCAAATTCATGAACTTGTTGTTTGCGCAATGGCAAGCCAAAGGTGAGCGGGTCGTTGTTTGGCCAAAAAGCTTGCGCAGTGGCAACATGATCATGCCGCCTTGGTTGACCAAGTAAACTCCTTTTGACCGCAGCATTTTTGCAACTGGCAAAGGCTTAACTGTGCTTGAAATTTTGATCTTCGGCGCGGTCACCAGCGCCATTTATGCCATGCTGGCTGTGGGCTTCACCTTGATTTTTGGTGTGGCCCGCATTCTGAATTTGGCGCATGGCTCTTTCTATGCCCTGGGCGCTTATGGCGCTTATGTCTTGACCACCCTCTTCAACGTGCCTTTGATTGTGGCGGCGCCTTTGGTGGTCATTGGCGTTGCCTTGTTTGGCATGGTGGTGGAGCGGGTTTTGATCCGACCGATGCGCAAGTCTCAGTTGGCGGTGCTGATGATCAGTTTGGCGATTTCTTTGGTGGTTGAACAGGCCCTGTTTTTGACTTTTGGCTCAGAGTACCGCAACGTTCCCAGCTTTATTGAGCAGAAATACGTGATTGGAGGTGTCGATGTGGCGGGACAGCGACTGTTGACTTTGCTGGTCTCGGTGGTGTCGATCGGTGGCCTGTACCTGTTCATTCAAAAAACCCGTCTGGGCAGTGCCATTTTGGCCATCTCGCAAGACCCGGAGGCAGCGCAGTACATGGGCATTCCGAGCGACCGGATCTTTGGTGTTGTCATGGCCATGTCGGCCGGTTTGGCGGCGCTGGCCGGCATCATGGCGGGTCCATTTCTAAGCGTCCAACCTTCTATGCACTTGCTGCCGATTGTCAAAGCATTTGCCATCGTGGTGGTGGGTGGCTTGGGCTCGATCCCTGGCAGTATCGTGGCCGCGCTGATGTTGGGTTACGCGGAAACGCTGGTGGCTTATGGCATCTCGACGTCGTGGACCGAGATTGTCTCGGTGGCTGCGACCTTGCTGATGCTGGTCCTTCGTCCTGCGGGTTTCTTTGGCAAACGCGCCGCATTCTGAAGTTAGGCGCTGCGATGCAACTGAAAAACATAGACCGTGGGGGCGCTTTTTTGGCCTTGTCTTTGATGGCGGTATTGCCGCTTATTTTTGACAGCACTTACCTTATGGGTGTGCTCACAGTGGCAGCGATTTACGGTATTTGGTCTGTCAGCTGGGACTTCATGTCGGGACTGACCGGAAGGGAAAATTTTGGCCACTCCCTGTTCATTGGAGTTGGTGCGTATGCGGCAGGATTTTTAAATACAACGTGGGGCGCTAATGCGTGGTGGAGTTTGCCTGCGGGGATGTTGGCGGCAGTGGTCTTTGCCTTGATCATGGGCATTCCCACTTTGCGCCTGAAGGGCCCCTACTTTGCTTTGGCCATGTTGTCTGGTGCGGTGATCATGCAGCGCCTGATGCTGATTTTTTGGGAATACACCGGTGGCGAGGAGGGCATCAACGGCATTGAGCCACTGATCCGCTCGCCCTTGTATTTTTATTGGTTTGTGCTGGGCATGCTGGTTTTAACGACGGCCTTGCTGGGCGGATTGGCGCGGTCGCGATGGGGTTTGATACTTAAAGCCATCCGCGGTGACGAGGCCACCTGCCAAGCGGCGGGCTTGAATGTGACCTATTACAAAATCGCGTCCTTGGTCATCAGTGCGGCCTTTGCGGGCATGGGTGGCGCCCTGTATGCCCACTATCAGTTGCAGGTCAGTCCTCAGCTGTTTGCGGTTGTCACCTCGATCACCATCATCACCATGGTTTATGTGGGTGGTATGTCGACTATTTATGGTGCGATTGGTGGCGCTTTGTTGCTGACTTTGATGACCGAAATGCTGAGAGATTTCGGTGAATGGCGATTGATGATTTACAGCGTGGCCTTGATTCTGATTTTGTTTTTCTTGCCACAAGGCTTGGTGGCCCCGACTTGGAAAAAAATTCGAGACCGCTTGGCGGGAGGGCGACCATGATTTTGCTCAGCGTTCGCAATTTGGACAAACGCTTTGGTGGATTGCATGCGGTCAAAGACGTCAGCCTTGAAGTCCATCAGGGCGACATTTTGGGCATTCTCGGCCCCAATGGCGCCGGTAAAACGACCCTCTATAACCTCCTGACCGGGTTCATCAAGCCTGACAATGGTCAGGTGATGTTGGACGGCCAATCCTTGCTGGGTATCCCCGCACACAAAGTTGTGGGTCTGGGTATCGCCCGCACCTTTCAACTGTGTCGCCCATTTGTGGGTTTGACGGTGCTCGAAAACGTCATGGTGGGCAGCCTAGGGCCCCGTGTGCCCAACGTTGATCTCGAAAAAAGGGCTTATAAATTGCTCGACCAGGTAGGCTTAACAGGCAAAGCACAGACGCTTTCAGAGTTGTTGTCCTATGGCGATCAGCGACGACTGGAGATAGCCCGGGCGTTGGCCACGGAACCCCGCTTGCTGTTACTTGATGAGCCTTTCGCAGGCTTGGGCTCTGGTGAAATCGCGGCCTTGTCCACCTTGATTCGCGACCTTCACCGCGAGCAAGGTTTGACCATCATGTTGATCGAACACAAATTGCGCGAGTTCATGCAATTGGTATCGCAAGTGGTGGCCATTGATTTTGGGCAGGTGATCGGTACGGGCTCGCCACAAGACATCGTGAAAAACCCCAAGGTTATTGAGGCTTACATCGGAAAACAGGATGCCGACTATGCTGCTTGAAATAAAAAAAATGAGCGCTTCGTACGGCAAAGCCTTGGCGTTGGAAGAGGTCTGTTTGAATATCGCGGCAGGTGAATTTGTCGCGGTGCTGGGCCCCAATGGGGCCGGAAAATCGACCCTGCTCAAATGCATCTCGCGCATGCTGGATGCCAGCGGAAAGCTCCATTTTGACGGGGTGTCCTTGCATGCCTATCCGGCGCACCAAGTGGTCGGCCTGGGCATATGCCATTGCCCTGAAGGACGGCGACTTTTTCCGGAGTTGACGGTTCTGAAAAACTTGGTTCTCGGCGCTTACTTGCGCGATGATGCCGATGCTGTCGCCAAAGATCTGGAGCGCGTTTATGCCCTGTTTCCGATCTTGCGCGATCGCACCGGGCAAATGGTCAGCACCTTGTCGGGTGGCCAGCAGCAAATGGTGGCGATTGGCCGTGCACTGATGGGGGCACCTAAACTGCTCTTGCTGGATGAGCCCTCGGTGGGCATTGCACACCGTCTGAAATATGAAATTTTTGATGCCATTCGACAAATTCGAGATGACGGGGTGGCCATTTTGATGGCTGAGCAAGATGCCTTGTCAGCGCTGCGTATTGCCGACCGTGCCTATGTTTTAGAGCACGGTCATGTGGCCCGGCACGGGCCTGTAGCGGAGCTGAGCAAAGACGACCATATCCGCCAGATTTATTTGGGCGTGGCTTGAGCTCCAAAGCTTATGTGCATGACAACGCATCGTGCCTTTTGCCTTTGTCAACTGGGGTTCAGCGGTGGTGGCCAAGTGGCCCGTCTCAACGTCGGTGGTGGTGTCTGCCCTGTCGTCGCGTCACAATTTGAAAGAGTTTGTCGAAGCCAGCATGTGCCGACCTGACTTTCACTTTGCCGCGGCAGATTCAGGCGGTACACCGTATTTTTTGGCCGAAATGCGCCACACGTGCTACGGCGCCAAACGCATTCCCGTCCATGACAAAAGCAGCGCTGAGTGCACTAAAGCCGTTGAAAAGGGCTTTGTAGAATTAAAGATCGCGCGCTGGGGAGGTTTTCAAGCACCATCGGGTGGGCCGCTTGAAATCATGGACAAAATGGTGGCAGCCATGGATGCTGCACTCAACAGCGCCCCCGTAACCGAGAGGCTCCAAGCCTCTGTCATGAAAGAAGACTGATGAGCAACCTCATCCTGACCCCAGGCGCCTTGTTGCGCCAACAAGTGCAGGCGCGGCGCGGGATGCTGGTTGCTGGCGCCGCCAATGCTTTGGCGGCCCGGTTGATTGAGCAGCTCGGGTTTGAAGCGCTGTATTTGAGCGGTGCTGGTATCACCAACAGTTTTTATGGCATTCCCGATCTGGGCTTTATCGGTTTAAGCGACTTGGCGCAGCACACGGCGGCGGTGCGAGACGCTGTGCAACTGCCCATCATCGTCGATGCCGATACTGGCTTTGGCAATGCCTTGAATGTGCAGCGCACAGTGCGCACGCTGGAGCGAGCCGGTGCCAATGCGATTCAACTCGAAGACCAAGTCATGCCCAAGAAGTGCGGGCATTTTTCAGGCAAATCTGTCATCAGCAAAGATGAAATGCTGGGAAAAATCAAGGCCGCTGCAGATGCACGCTGCAGCCCGGACTTTCTCATCATTGCCCGAACCGATGCGCGAGCGATTTACGGTCTTGACGATGCCCTGGAACGAGCGCACGCCTATGCGCAGCAAGGCGCAGACATCACGTTTGTTGAAGCGCCAGAGAGCCGTCAAGAGTTGCAGCGCATCAGCACCGAACTGCCCTGTCCTCAAGTGGTGAATGTGGTGATTGGCGGCAAGACACCTGGCCTGAAAGCCAGCGAGTTCGGGCACATGGGTTTTGGCGTGGTGCTGTATGCGAATGCCGCGCTTCAAGGGGCTATTCGTGGCATGACCCAAGCACTGACCTATCTGAAGAATCATGGCGAGTTGCCAGAAAACCCCGACTTGGTAGCAACATTTGCAGAGCGTCAATCGCTGGTCCAAAAGGACCGTTTTGATGCACTTGAAAAGCGCTACACCTGAGCTATTTGGGCCACAGCACCCACAACCGCAAGGGCTGCTTCAGTCGCCCTGCAAGTTCTCCGGCCTCCGGGCCGGAGCCTGCAAAGTAGTCTGCCCTGACGCCCCCCACAATGGCGCTTCCTGTATCTTGCGCCATCACCAATTTTTGCAGTTGGATTTGGGGGCCGTTTGAAACCAACCACACGGGCGTGCCAAAGGGAATACTGCCCGGATCGACGGCAATCGAGCGACCGGCTGTCAGGGGTACGCCTTGAGCGCCTTTGGGGCCCAGTTCAGCTGCTGCGCCAGCCAAAGACTCTTCTTTGAAAAAAACCATGCGTGGGTTCTTCCATAAAAGTTCGTTGAGACGTTGGGGGTTCTGAGCAATCCAAGCTTTGATGCCTGGCCAGGTTGCATCCCGCGTCAAGCCTTGCTCGAGCAACCAAGAGCCAATGCTTTTATACGGCTGGTCGTTGGTGCCAGCGAATGCGAGTCGCAGCATGCGGACTTGACCATTCGCCTCCATCACCCGCACGCGGCCTGAGCCTTGAATTTGCAACACCATCGCATCAACCGGGTCGGACAAGTAAACGAGCTCTTTGCCGTTAAGCGCTTTGCGGGCTTGGGGGTTGCGCTCCATTTCTTCGCGGGTGAACCAGGGTTTGCGTTGGCCCAGCCCATGGGGGAGTGCATAAATAGGCACATTAAAGCCGGGGCGTACATGGCGTGAGGCATCGAAAACAGGCTCGTAATAACTGGTCAACAGGCCTTCAGCTTGGCCTTGCAAGGTTTCCACTCTGTAAGGCTGAAAAAGTTGCTCCAGCCATTGTTTTTGCGCATGCTGTTCAGCATCATTCAGTCGTTGGGCCTGGGCGCACAAAGCCACTGTTGATGTTGTGGTGCGTTGACAACTTTTGACCCATGCGGCCCAGGCTTCTTGCAAGGCATCTTGTGGCCAGCCAGGTAACTCGGACCATGGCGACGGGATCCAGCGACTTTTGGCTTGCGTGATGGGGGGCGGCAGTCGTGACGGGCTGGTGGACAGCGCTTGTTCGGCTGTCACTTCAGCAGAGGGGGCTGGGGCGGGTGCTGTGGAGTGTGTCGAGGTCATTCTCGGGGTAGGCGACGGGCTGTGTGCCGGGGTCAGCCATCCACAAGCACTCAAGTTCCCTACAATCAGCACAAACGCCAAGTTGAAAAGGCGAATGCTTGGTATGCAAGGGAGTCGGATCATGATTGCGTTGTTGTTGGAAGCCCTGTTGGCGTTGGCCATTTTGATTTTCATTGTGTGGTGGACCATGTTCTCGGGCCGAAAAGGGGGTGAAGTTTCGCCCCCACCTGAGGCGCTACCAGAGCCGACGGACGCCAAGGTATTGCCGCATACCAAGGAATAATCGGCATTCACACCTCGCGCAATAAGTTAGCCAACTCAACCGCCGACTTCACATTCATTTTGTCAAAAACACGCGAACGATGCACTTCCACTGTGCGCACGCTGATATCGAGTTGATCGGCAATCAGCTTATTGGGCAAGCCTTCAATCACGAGCCGCAGCACATCGCGTTCACGGTCTGTCAATTCGCTCAGACGGGTTTGAAGTTCTGAATGAATGTGTCGCTCATCCATCCGTATTTTCGACAGAGCCAAGGCTTGCTCGATCCTGTCAACCAAGAGGTTGTCGGAAAACGGTTTTTCACAAAAATCAAAAGCCCCGCGTTTGACCGTGTCCACGGCCGTGGGAACGTCGGCATGTCCCGTCAAAAAAATCACAGGCCAGGCCCGCGCCAAACCTGAGGCAATCAGCTTTTCAAACAGCGCCAGACCACTTTGACCCGGCATGCGCACATCCAATAAAATGCAGCCCGCTTGCATGGGCAAGCCATTCATCAAAGATGATGGATGGGCTTTTAGCATGGCCTCAAAAGCATCGGCACTTTCAAAAGACTCGCTGATCAGGTGGCGCGAGCGCAGCAACCAAGCCATTCCCTCTCGCACGATGGCATCGTCATCAACAATGAACACAGTGGCATTGACAGTCGGTTGCATGTTGTGATTCTAGTGAGTCTCACGCAGGGACGGCACGGGCAAAGTGAAGCGAAAAACGGTGCCTCGGGGGATGTGGGCATCAAATGCCAAATGACCGCCATGTTGTTCGATTACCGTGCGGCACAAGCTCAAGCCCAAGCCCATGCCCTCTGGCTTGGTGGTAAAGAAAGGGGTGAACAATTGACTGGCAACTTCTTCAGAAATGCCACAGCCCAGGTCGGCAACTGAAAACTCGACCCATTGCTTGTTTTCATTGGAGGCAGCCCGCCGCACCTGGATGAGCAAGCGCCGGTCAGCGCAATCGGGCCCGTCCATGGCCTGCATGCCGTTGCGAGCCAAATTCAGCAGCACCTGCTCGACCATGGTGCGATCACACCAAACGGTGTTCAGTTTATCGTCGAGTTTGGTGATCACTCTGACTTGAAGTTTACGCGCTTGCAAATTAACCAAGGGCATGATGGCGTCGATCAAAGCCTTGGGACTGACGGATTCTCGGTCTTGATCTCGGCGACGCACAAAGTCGTGCACGCTGTTGATGATCTTGCCGGCCCGACCCGCTTGTTCTGCGATGCGTCCCAGTGCAAGGTTCAAGTCCACCAGTGTTTGTGCTGCGGTTTCAACCTGTTGCGCCCTGATTAAATTCAAGGAACCGGTGGCATAGCTGGCAATCGCAGCCAAGGGCTGGTTCAGCTCATGGCTCAGCAGTGAGGCCATTTCGCCTACTGTGGCCAGCCGTGCTGAGGCCTGTAGCCGTTCTTGGCTGGTGCGAGACATTTCTTCTACGCGGCGTTGTTCGCTGATGTCCAGAAATGCGCTCATCCATCCGGTTTGTTTGCCCAACACGTTAATCAAAGGCGCCTCAATGATCAATACGGAAATGCGGGTACCGTCTTTGTGCACGAAAACCGATTCATAACCTTCACGTGGGGGCGTATTGCCTGCCAAGCGGATGGCTTGCCGTTGTTGGTACTCTCCCACCATCTCGGGGGGCCAGTAAGGCATGGGCGTTTTCTGACCCAGCAATTCGGCAGGTTCAAAGCCCACCATTTGGCAAAACGCGGGATTCACGTAAGTGATGCGTCCTTGCAAATCACGCGCCCGCAAACCGGTGACCAGCGAGTCTTCCATGGCTTTGCGAAAGGCCAGCGCATCGGCCAAGTCCCGCTCGGCTTTCAAACGCCTGCGGGAGTCTTTGACCAGTAACACCAAAACAGACACCAAGGCAATCGACATGGCGGTGACCAAAGCAGTCAGCACATTGGGAAACAGGTCCGGCGCACCCCGTCGACCTTCCATGCGCAGCACCAGTGTCAAACCCGGTAAATCGAGTAATTGTTGTGCAGAAAAAATGCGCACTCCGCGACCATGGTTGCCAATAATGGCCAAGCGTGTGCCGTCTGGTTCGATGAATGAAACTTCATTTCGACGGCCAAAAGTTTGTCCCAAACGTTCGGTCATGATCTCTTGAAGACTGTAGGTGATGACCGCGAACTCGACCCTGCCGCTCGCGTCGACCATGGGCAGGCACAGGTCCATGACTTCCACACCCAGGCCATCTATTTGGGGCACAAAATAACTGCTCGAATACGCTGGGCCACTGGTGCGTTTAGCCCTTAGGCAAGCTTGCACCACTTCATTTTGGGCGTTGCTGCGGGGTGTTCTGAAAAACGAAGGTGCCCTTAAAGGCGAATCTGCCGCTGCACGCACATGCAACAGGGCATCACGCCATTCCACGCGAAGCCAATCGCGATGTTCACGCAGTAAACCGATGGCCGCTGGGCCCCAAGCGGCAGTCGATGTGAAGTTGGCATGCAGCGCTTGTAATTCCTGCACATCGCGCATCAGAACGCTTCTGATGTCATTCACCGCATCCCCCGTGTCACGCTCCAAGGTGGCTTGCACTTGGCTGGCCTCGTAGCGCCCGGCCAGCCAGACCAAAGTGATCAAGACCGCCACCACCAAACCTACCAAAGCCGCCCAAAGGTACAAACGACGGTCTCGGAATGGCCACAGAAAAAAAAGGCGCTGAGTGCTTTGTGCCCACCAATTCAGATGCGTATTCATGAGGATTCAGCCAACCGCTGTCTGCGACATCACGGAGCGATAGCGGGGGCCGAAGGCACAAAGCTGTCGGTTTTGGTCACTTTGGGGTTCGACCACGTTCCGTCAATAACGAAGGATTGCATCGCCGCTTTAGACAGGGGTGTGCGCAAAAATAATTGCGCCAAAAATGTACTCAAACCCAGCACCGGATTGACCGCGATGCCTGCCAACAAGGATGCCGTTCCAGCGTCGACCTCAGGCAAGATGACAACCCGCAGATTTTGCGTTTCTTTGGCAATGTCAGAAGTTCCCTCCATTTGGACCAAGGCATTCACACCTTTCATTTGAAGGTTTTTGGTGCTGGCCATTCCTTTGTCAATACTGACATCGCCACGGATGACGTCGTAGGAAAACCCCTCAGAGAACACGTCTCGAAAATCCAATAACAACCGACGAGGAAGCGCTTGTAGGCTCAACACGCCAAGCAATTTGGCCACCCCGGGGTCGGCTTTTAAAAACTGACCGCGCGAAATGTTGACATTGAAACGCCCCGCCAAGCTGGGGTAGTTCATAACCAGGGGTGACCCGTTCCAAGAAATTTGTCCTTCCAGTTGGCCCTTGCCACTGCGCATGGCATCTTGCGTGCCTAAACGGGTTAGCAGCGCACCGGCATCGTCTGTGTCCAAGCGGAAATTCATCTCCGTGCTGCGGAGGTTGTTGTTCGATTTGGCGGTTACCCAGCGTCCGGTTGCTTTGAACACGGCTTCGGGTACGGTCACGTTGAGCTTGTTCAAACGCCACTCGTTGGTGGGGGCATTCCGGGGGCCTGAGGTCAGCGCATTCACGGCTTCGATTTCGATGCGTCCTAATTTTTTTCCGCGCAACTCCACATCTTCCACCACGATGTCCAGGGCCGGTATATCGACAGGACCGCTTTCAAGCAACTGCTCGACCACGTTGTCTGCAGCAGACGGTAAGTTCAAACGTCCTAAGCGGGCATACACGCGGCCTAAGTTGGCGCCAGACGACTGGCGATATTCAATATAGCCACTGAATTCATGGGCATCCAAATTGGCTCGCCACAACAACCCTTCCCGGGAACCGCCCCCCACAAGGTTGTGCAGTGTGCGTCCTTGGGTCACGAACTCTTCCGCCTGCAAGGCGATGCGCGTGGGTAAAAAAGTGGCAGCAATCAGGTTATCCGCAGAACGTGCCAAGGCGCCAGTGGTGTTTGCCGGTGCCGATGTTTCCAATGAGCCCGTCCACGCGGCCTGCCAATCGTCCAAAGAAAATCGCGTTAAAGCCAAGTTGGCTACCACGCCCTGGTCGGGCAGAGGGGGCGCCTGAATACGGTCAAGCCCTAAGCCCACAGTGCCTTGCACCACCACCGGTTTGTTACCGCTCAAATCGCGCACATAGGTGGCGGACAGGATGCGCCCCAGGCTCAATTGGATGTGCTCACGCAGTGGTTTGGCTTTGTCGTCATTCAAAACCCGGGTTTCGATGCGCAAGGGCATCTCTTCCTGGGGTGCTTTGGCCAAAGGAAAGGGCAAATTAAAGCCTAAGCCTTGTAGGTTGCTGGTCATTGAAATTTCGGGGTGACCTCTGCGTAAAGCGACGACCCCGTTGTAATTCGTGCCGCCGCTCATGCGTTGGGCAAGCTTGTTGAGCGGTGCCAGTTCGTTGGCTTGTTGCAAGCCCTGTGCAGTGAAATTACCTTGTAGGCGCAAGCTGATGGGAGCGTCTGTGTTGTTGGCATTGGCGGCGCGAGTGCCACCCTCCACGCGCATGGCGCCGCCCAACATGCGCGTTAAACCGGAGGTGATGGTGAACCCATTTTCTGTGAAGCTCAAGTTGCCCTGGGCTTTTTCCATCAAGGGCAACTCAGGCAGGATTCGCAGATCGTTTCCGTCCAACACCAGGTTGCCTTGAACGCGGGTTTTATCCAATGCCGTTAAAGGTAAATTAAGCTTGATGCGCCCAGACACATTGCCTGTTGCTGTGGCTTCATGCAAGCTGCTGCCGGTCATCTGGTCGAGGGGAGTTTTCTGCACCAGACTCAGGACATCGCTGGCCAAGGCGTTGCGCCACTCGGCGTTAATTTCGAGTTGTGCGTCATGGGTCATATCAGGTATGAAGGCTTGCCCAATTGAAAGAGGCACGGTGCCTATTTTTCCGCTGGCATTGCTCAGCTTCACGCCTAATCGATCGAAAACCAGGTCGCCATTGATGTTTGTTAACACGGGCCAAGGCAGCTCACCTGCAGATTGTGATCGCGCTGGAACATACGCCATATGCACGTCACGTACTTTGCCAGCGAAACGAAACTCCCCGGATTGGGGATTGGCAAAGGGCAGGTCTTTCAAATCACCTTTGATCGTTACCGCCATTTGACTGAGATCGCCTTTGACGAAGGCCTCCTGAACATAACGGCGCAGTTCGCCGGGCAGCGATTGAGGAAGGTAGCGGTGTACCTGCGTGACGTCGGCACGCGCAATGCGCCCTTGTAAATCGAGCCAGCCTGGGCCACCTGCGTCTTTGTTCATGCGCCAACTGCCACTCATGTCGGCAGCAAGGTCGCTGTTGTTCAACTTCAATCGCCACTGAGGAACATGCCACTTGTGGTCTTTCACAGCCCAGTTCAGGTCGGCTTTGAGCAGATCGACGGGAATGAGGGGGGACGCCAGCAACCCGCTCAAGGTGACGCTGCCTTTCTCAATTCCCAAAGCCAGTTTGCCACCTGATTGGGTCAAAGCAAAATCAGCTACTGCGTTGTGCACCCCGGGCATGTTCGTCCAAGCGCTTTGCGTATCTGTTGGCGCGACAGGTGACGCGGTCAATCCATTGACCCGCCCTCTGGCCTCATAACTGGTGAGGTGAGGCCACTCGCCTTCCCATTGGGCGTTCAGATTTTCAACGGTTCCCGCTAATTGCATGCGTTGAATGTGGGTGAGAATCGCGGCACTCAAGGGCAGTCGTGTGGCAATGGACTGCAGCGCTTGAAGGCTCAATCGATCACCTTCCATGCGGCCTTTGCCTGGTTTTTGGCTTTGCGGATAAATGTAATTCAGTGCGAGATTGCCGCCTGGCCATCGCAGACCATCCGGTGTGTCAAACATCAGGTCATGTGTGGCGATCTCAAAGCCTTTGGTATCTTGCTGAGCAGATATGCGGCCTTGCAGGCTGTCAAAGCGCAGCGCGCTCAACTTCGGGTCCAAGGCGAAATTCAAGTGACTCATTGACACGTCTGCTGTGGCCCTGATGGGTTGACCTCGCAGGATGTCCAGGCCGACGCCCAACCGACCTTGGCCCGATGTCAAGACCCAGCCGGTTGCAATGCTGCGCCCCAAGGGGGCCAAGTTCACCTCAGGCAAGTCAGCGTGCAGCGTGCCGGTCCAATCTTGGAGGCGACCGGCGTGCATCGACAGCAAGCCGCGTCGGAATTGTCCGGACGCACGGAAGCGGGTTCCCCAGCCTTCTGGCGGGTTGGCCTGTAGCCGCAGATCGTGCTGTCGGGCACTGTTGTGCACCGTGATCTCCACCCCCGTCAAGGTGACCGTGCGCTGGGGTTCCAGCGACAAGGCGTCAGTCCATCGCACCGTCCCTTCACGCAGCACCAGCTCTTTCTGTGCAAAGATCCAATCGGCCGCAGGAGACGAGGTGTTGGCCTGGTCGGGCATGGCAAGCCCTGCGACCAAGATCTGACCTTCCTCTGAACGCCGCACATCCAGGTCTGCCCCCTCCAACATCAATTGCTCAACCCCCAGGGTCAACAAAGAGTTGGCGCTGACCACCACACGCACTGTGGGCAGTGTCAAAGCGATCTCGCCGTCGGGCTTGTGCAGGCTGAGACGGTCAACTTTAAACGCCGGCGCCCAGCCGTTTGATTCCACGTGCAGTTGGCCAATGCTGACCGGTATTCCCAGCGTTGAGCTGGCCATACTTTCAAAATGTGGGCGCAGATCCGATATTCGCGGCACAATCCAAAAATGCAACAGTGCCCAGATGATGCCGACAAGCAGGCTCAAGCCTAGCAGGGCCCATGCGATCCATCGGATCAGCAATGCTGGCAGGGCAGAAAGTCGGGGCAATTTCAGCATGAGAGAAACTATTCACACGTTCAATACAAAGTAACAGGAATTATGACCCGCAGCGAACCTTCTGACGCCGCCCCGGTGGCAATGGAAGGGCAAAACTCAAAAAAATCGACCTATTCTCGCTTCAGGCAACGTTTAGAGCGGCGTTATGCTGAGGTGTGGGCACTGTTGCCTTGGGGCTTGCCCGATCGCGAAAATATGCAGCGGGCATTTGACCTGGTGTGTGCCCATAACCCGACTTGGCAGGCCGACCCAGGTGCTGCACTGCGCATCGTCCGCCAATGGGTTTTGGCACAGTTGATGGACCTCGATTGCGACCAGCAAGCGCCGCTGGAAACCATCACCCTGTGCATGACCCATTTGGCAGAGTTTGCACTCGATGTGGCCTGCCGACATACCCTGACCGAGTTGGACAAACGCCATGGCGAACCCCTGGGTGTGTCCGGCAAGCGGGTTGAATTTTGGATTGTCGGTATGGGCAAGCTGGGGGCACGCGAGCTCAATGTGTCGAGCGATATTGACTTGGTTTACGTGTACGAAGAAGACGGCGACACCACGGGAAAGCCCGACGGGCGCGGTCAGATCAGTTGTCAAGAATACTTTGCCCGCGCCGTCAAAATGATGTATGCCCTGATCGGTGAGACCACTGAGCATGGTTTTGTGTTTCGGGTGGACTTGGCGCTTCGCCCGAACGGCAACGCAGGCCCCAGCGTGGCCTCGCTGGGGGCACTCGAGGAGTATTTGTTGGTTCAGGGGCGCGAATGGGAGCGCTTTGCCTGGATGAAAAGTCGTGTGGTAGCCCCCCGCAGCGCCATCGTCAACGGTTCAACACAGGCAATGCGCCAAGTGGTGTTGCCGTTTGTCTTTCGCAAATACCTCGACTACAACGTATTCGAATCCTTGCGCACCTTGCATCAACAAATTCGGGACCATGCAGCCAAGCGCAGCGCCGGGCATCCAGAACGGGCCAACGATGTCAAGCTCTCCCGGGGCGGTATTCGAGAAGTTGAATTCACCGTGCAATTGCTGCAAGTGGTGCGCGGCGGGCAGTTCCCCGAGTTGCGAACGCGTCCCACATTGGACGCCTTGCAACGCGTCGCCAAGGCAGGCTTGATGTCGCTGCAGACCGCTCAAGCCTTGAGCGCTGCGTATGTTTTTTTGCGGCGCGTAGAGCACCGCATTCAGTACCTTGACGATCAGCAAACCCATGTACTGCCTACGCTGGACGGTGATTTATTTTGGATCGCCCTGACGCTCGGCTACTCGGACACGTGTAGTTTTCTCAGAGACTTGGATGCGCACCGCGAACGGGTGGCGCAGGAGTTTGATGTGCTTTTGGGTGGCGACCGCGCCGCGCAAGGCTGTGCCGGTAAAGCTTGCGGAGGAAAACCTGCATCGCAAGAACACACTGAGCTGGAAACCTTGATCGAGCTCTTCAGTGGCGCCGTCAAACAAAGGCTGTGGCTCTGGCATGAAAGCCCCAAAATTCACGCGCTTCGCGAAGATTCTCGCTCACGCTTGATGCGCTTATTGCATCGAACGGCCCAGTGGCAAAAAGAAGGCCGCGTCAATGAGGACGCCGTTTTGCGCATGGCCGACTGGATCGAGCCCTTGTTGCGTCGCGAAAGCTATCTGGCCATGTTGCACGAGCGCCCGGCCGTGCATGAGCGACTGCTGCGATTGCTGGGTGCGGCGCGCTGGCCAGCGCGTTATTTGGTGCAACACCCAGGCGTGATCGATGAGCTGGCCGGTGGTGATGTGCTGACCACCCGTTTCAATGCCGCTGATTTTGAGGCCGAGCTGCAATCGCGCTGGGTAGCGCTTCAAAGAACGGGCGAAGACGACGAAGAAAACCTGCTCAACTTACTGCGTCGTGGGCACCATGCGGAACTTTTTCGTACCTTGGCGCGCGACGTAGAGGGCGTGCTGACGATCGAGCAAGTGGCTGACGATCTGAGCGCACTGGCCGATGCGATGCTGCGTGTCACCACCCAATGGTGCTGGGCTTGCTATAAAAACCGTCACTGCGATGCGCCGCAGCTCGCGGTCATTGGTTACGGCAAATTAGGCGGCAAAGAGCTGGGCTATGGGAGTGACCTGGACATTGTGTTTGTGTACCAAGACGCGCATGAACGCGCACAAGAAATCTATGCCGCCTTTGTGCGCAAATTGATCAACTGGTTGACCGTCAAAACAGGCGAAGGCGATTTGTACGAAATTGACACCGCCTTGCGCCCCAACGGCAATGCCGGTTTGTTGGTCACGCCATTTGCGTCGTATGCCGACTACCAACAACAGCGAGGCAGCAACACCGCTTGGACCTGGGAGCACCAAGCCATGACCCGCGCGCGTTTTGTCGTCGGCTTGTCCACTTTGAAAGCCCCCTTTGACGGTATGCGTCATGGCGTCATCAGTGCCCCGCGCGATCCTGAAAGCCTGAAGGACGAGATCGTCAGCATGCGCGAACGGGTGCGCAAAGGGCACCCCGAAAAGACCGATCGTTTTGACGTCAAACACAGCCCAGGCGGCATGGTTGACGTCGAATTTGCCGTGCAGTACCTGGTTTTACTGCACACGGCCAAGCACCCCGAACTGGCTGACAACGTTGGCAATATTGCCCTGTTGCAACGCGCCGAAAAAGCCAGCCTGTTACCCGCCGGTGTGGGTGAGGCGGCGGCCAACGCGTACCGCGAATTGCGCCGTGTGCAACACCATGCGCGCTTGAACGAAGAGCCGACCGATGTGCCGCCTTCTGACCTGCAACGCGAGAGCGAGGCGGTGCTCAGCTTATGGCGGGTGGTGATGGGCTGATCAAAAACCCGTTTGATTTTGGAATGAATGGGCGGGCGTCACGCCTTCAGCGCGTTGGATCCCCTAAACTCGCGTTAATTTTTTTGATGTGAGTGAACCATGAATACAGGCGTCTTGATCGGCTGTCTCCTGAGCTGTGCTGTGGGCTTCGCGGTTGCAGCCGATGACAACAAAAAACCGACCGCGCCTAAAGCGAGTCTGACGGTCACAGTGGTGAAGCCCCAAAATGCGTCCCTGCTTCAGGGCGTGTCTGCCAATGGGTCGCTGGCCGCTTGGCAAGAAGCCATCATTGGCGCCGAGGCGAATGGCTTGAAGATCACCGAGGTGCGTGTCAACGTGGGCGACCGTGTGCAAAAGGGTGACGTGCTTGCTGTTCTGCAGTCCGACACCTTGCGTGCCGAGCTGGCACAAGCCGAAGGCACTTTGGCCGAAGCCACGGCCAGCGCACAAGAAGCGCATGTTCAGGCCGACCGCGCCCGTGCGTTGCAACAACAAGGGTTTTTCAGCAACGCGCAACTGAGCCTGGCCTTGGCAGCAGACGCATCGGCCCAAGCCCGCGTGCAAACCGCTCGCGCCCTGGTGCAATTGCAAAACGTGCGCTTGTCACAAACCCAGGTCAAAGCTTCTGACGCGGGTGTGATTTCGGCGCGCCAAGCCACCGTGGGCAGCGTGGTCGGTGCGGGCGCCGAATTGTTTCGTTTGATTCGCCAAGGCCGGATCGAGTGGCGGGCCGAAGTCCCGGCTTCAGAAATGGGCCGCATCCCCGTGGGCGCGCCGGTTCAGATGACCGCGGCCAGTGGCCAGTTGCTGCAAGGCAAGGTGCGCATGGTCGCGCCTTCGGTCGATGCGCAAACCCGCAATGCCTTGGTTTATGTGGACCTGCTCGGTCCAGCGGGCAGCGCCCGAGCAGGCATGTACGCCAAAGGCGAGATCAGCTTGGGTCAAAGTCAGGCCATCACCGTGCCGCAAACGGCCGTGGTGGTGCGCGATGGGTTCAGTTATGTTTACACCGCAGGGGCCGATCAAAAGGTCAGTCAAATCAAAGTTCAAACCGGTCGCCTGAGTGGTGAGCGCCTGGAGATCAAGAGCGGACTCAAGCCCGATGCCAGTGTGGTGGTCAGTGGAGGGGCTTTTCTCAACCATGGCGACACGGTGAGGGTGCTTAACCCCGTGGCGCAAGCGACCCCACCTGCTCCTGTACCCGCCGCTGCAGCCAAATAAGGGGCCTTCATGATGAACGTCTCCTCCTGGTCGATCCGCAATCCGATCCCGGCCGTTATGTTGTTTGTGCTGTTGACCGTGGCGGGCTTCATTGCGTTCGGTTCGATGAAAGTGCAGAACTTTCCAGACCTGGATCTGCCCACCATCAGCGTGACCGCCAGCTTGCCGGGCGCTGCGCCCACGCAGCTCGAAACTGATGTGGCCCGCAAACTCGAAAACGCACTGGCGCCTTTGCAAGGCCTCAAGCACATCACCACCAAAGTGCAAGACGGCGTGGTGTCCATAACCGCTGAATTCCGCATGGAAAAACCGGTGCAAGAAGCGGTCGACGATGTGCGCTCGGCGATTCAAGGCGTGCGCGCCGATTTGCCGGCGGACCTGCGCGACCCCGTCGTGCAAAAAATCAACCTGGCCGGTACCCCGGTACTGGCCTACACCGTGCGCTCGGCGCGCATGGACGACGAAGCGCTTTCTTGGTTGGTGGACAACGAGATCACGCGAAAACTGCTGTCCTTGCGCGGCGTGGGTGCAGTCAACCGCGTGGGCGGCGTCACGCGTGAGGTGCGGATTGCGCTGGATGTGAACCGCTTGCAATCTTTGGGTATCACGGCCGCCGAAGTGTCTCGTCAACTCAAGCAAGTGCAACAAGAAGGCTCGGGTGGCCGCATGAACCTGGGTGTTGGCGAACAACCCGTGCGCACGCTGGCCACCGTTAAAACCGCGCAGGAAGTGGGCCAAATCGATTTGGCCACCTCACGCGGTGGGCGGGTGCGGCTGGATCAAGTGGCCACTGTGACCGATGGCCTGGCCGACCTGCGATCGGCGGCCAGCCTGAACGGCCAGCAGGTGGTGGGTTTTGAAGTGGTGCGCAGCCGCGGCGAAAGTGAAGTGGCGGTGGGCAGACTGGTGCGCCAGGCGCTGGCCGATTTTCGTTTGAAAAACCCTGATGTTGAAATGACCGAAGCCTTTGACTTTGTGACCCCAGTCGAAGAGGAATACACCGGCTCCTTGCACCTGCTGTACGAGGGCGCTATTTTGGCGGTGCTGGTTGTGTGGCTCTTCTTGCGTGATTTTCGCGCCACCTTTGTGTCGGCCGTGGCCTTGCCTTTGTCGGTCATTCCGGCTTTCATCGGCATGGCGTATTTGGGTTTTTCCATCAACGTGGTCACTTTGCTGGCGCTGTCTTTGGTGATCGGAATTTTGGTGGACGACGCCATTGTCGAGGTGGAAAACATCGTCCGCCATTTGCGCATGGGCAAGTCGCCTTATCAGGCCGCCATGGAAGCGGCCGATGAAATCGGCCTGGCCGTGATCGCCACCACCTTCACCTTGATTGCCGTTTTCTTGCCCACCGCGTTCATGGCGGGCATTCCGGGCAAATTCTTCAAGCAATTCGGTTGGACCGCGTCGCTGGCGGTGTTTGCCTCCCTGGTTGTGGCGCGGGTGCTCACGCCCATGATGGCGGCCTACCTCCTCAAACCCATCGTCACCTCAGCAGCAGAGCCCCGTTGGTTGACGCACTACATGGGCTGGGTGGCTTGGTGCACCCGCCACCGCCTTGTCACCATGTTTTTGGCGACCCTGTTTTTCATCGGCTCCATCATGTTGGTGCCGCTGTTGCCGAAAGGCTTTATTCCGCCAGATGACAACTCTCAAACCCAGGTCTATGTGGAGTTACCGCCCGGCTCGACCTTGCAGCAAACCCAAGCCAGTGCTGAGCAAGCGCGTCAAATCTTGACGCAGGTGCAGCACGTCAAAAGCATCTACACCACCATCGGTGGCGGCAGCGCGGGCACCGACCCCTTTGCTGGCAGCGGCGCGGCCGAAGTGCGCAAAGCCACTTTGACCATTCAGCTCAGTGAGCGCGGTGCACGCCCCCGCAAACAAGCCATTGAAAACGACATTCGCAGCGCCTTGTATCAACTGCCCGGCGTGCGCACCAAGGTCGGCTTGGGCGGTTCGGGCGAGAAGTACGTCCTGGTGCTCACCGGTGAAGACCCCCA
>Ga0164294_10001881_pt1 | contig 19182 bp, 10 predicted proteins | sample GEODES005metaG_FD_111479 | JGI IMG/M metagenome (GOLD analysis project Ga0164294, IMG submission 111479) | Oligotrophic lake water microbial communities from Sparkling Lake, Wisconsin, USA - GEODES005 metaG | ecosystem: Environmental > Aquatic > Freshwater > Lake | place: USA: Sparkling Lake...
CTCGTGTGGGTCTAACAGGAGCCGCCGGACCAGGGACGTGAGCGCACCCGCGTCGGCGGTGGCGTACGGCAGCGTCGCCGAGCGAGTCAACGTCGACATATCCGACTTCTTTAACTTGACCGTCACCGTACGGGCGCCGCGGCCATCGCGCTCCAGCCGCCGATGGGCATGTTCGGCGATCGGCGTGACGGCCTCGTGCAGCTGCCCCAGCGTGGTGAGATCGGTGTCGAAAGTGGACTCGGCGCTGATCTGTTTGGACTCGGCCCGTTCCATGACAGGTCGGTCATCGATGCCGAGGGCGAGCCGTCGCAGTGCTGATCCGACGGACCCACCCAGGATGCTGGCCGCCTCGGTATCGGATAACGCCGCCAACTGTCCAACCGTCTCGATGCCCAGTCGACGAAGTTTCTCCTCGGCCACCGGACCGACACCCCACAGTCGGCGTACCGGAAGGCTTTCGAGCAGCAGTTGCTCCTCGGTGCGCCGGATCACTCGCACGCCATCGGGTTTGGCCAATTCCGAGGCGATCTTGGCGATCTGTTTGCCCGACCCCGCACCAACGGAGGTGACCAAGCCGGTCTGCTCCCGTACCTGAAGCCTCAACTCACCGCAGAACCGCTCGACGGCATCGGCGCTGGCCCCGAGAAGTTCGAGGGGCTCCCCGAAAGCCTCGTCAAAGGAAAGCTGCTCAAGCACCGGAACCATCAATCGGACGGTATCCATCACCCGCCGACTGGCGACGCTGTAGACCGCACCACGCGGCGGCAGCACCACCGCCGGCGACCCGACCAACCGCCGGGCCTGGTGCATGGGCATGGCAGAGCGAGCACCAAAGGCGCGCGCCTCATAACTGGCACCGGCCACAACTCCCCGGCCGCCCCGGCCGCCGACCAGAACGGGCCGGCCCCGCAATGTCGGCCGGGTCAGCTGCTCGACAGATGCGAAGAACGCATCCATGTCGAAATGCAGGACCCAGCGCTCCATGCCAGCAGGCTAGCGACTCTGCAGTTAAACGCCCAGGCAGAATTCGACGATTTTGAATCCACCAGACCCGACTGAGACAATTGAACAATGTCCCTGCTAGAACGTGTCGGAAATCACCGCTTCGTGACTGGGCCGGCTGGAGCCCTCGCCTTCCTCGTCTTCAATCCGAACGTTGGCAAGTTCCTCGGCAAGTACGGGTACGCGATACAAACGCGGCTACTCGCCGATAACGACGATATGCCGTTCATCGACTGGGGCTACGAAGAGGACCCTCCGATGGGGATCCCACTGGACGACGCCGATGAGCCGAATCGCTACTGCATCCAGCTCTATCACAGCACCGCGAGCCAGACCGATATCAACGGGAAGAAGGTTCTCGAGGTCAGCTGCGGCCACGGCGGCGGCGCTGCGTACCTGGTGAAAACCATGCATCCGGCCTCCTACACCGGTTTGGACCTCAACGGCCCGGGCATAGAGATGTGCCGCAAGAAGCACACCCTGCCGGGCCTGGACTTCGTTTGGGGCGATGCCCAGAAATTGCCACTTGAAGACGAATCGTTCGATCTGGTGATCAGCGTCGAGGCGGGCCACCTTTATCCCGACTTCCGGTCATTCCTGGCGGGGGTCGCCCGAATTCTGCGACCCGGTGGGCACTTCCTCTATGCCGATGAACGAGCCCGCAAAGATATTCCCGAGTGGGACGCGGCTCTTGCCGCGTTGCCGTTGCGACTGGTTTCGAAACGGGTCATCAACGATGAGGTGGTGCGCGGGATGGACGGCAGTTCGGTCCCGATAGCAGCCCTGATCAATGAAAAGGTGCCGAAGGTCCTGCGCGGCGCTGCGCGCGAATTCGCCTGCCTTCCGGACTCGCGCATGTACAAGGCGATGCAGAACGGTGACACCGCCTACCGGATGTACCACTTCGTCAAAGACTGATAAATCGCCGCCTTCCCGAGGGCGGGAATGGTCTCGCCCGGGGATGCGCCCGGTCGTTCCAGGCCGGTCGCTCGGACCCGCCACAAGCGCCTTGAGCAGCGCGAACAGCCAGATAACACCCCGGGCCAGATAGGATTTCTGGGTGATATGGCGGAAGGTCGCATTCGGTGGTGGCCGCCATCGACGCAATACCGCAGTCGCGGTGCCTGACGACGGAGAAGCTGCACGCGGTCTTGACCGCGTTTTCGAGCAACTCGGCAGGCTAGTCGTCCGGTGGCCGTGGATGGTCATGTCGATCTGGCTTGCCCTGGCCGCGTTTCTTCCCATGATGTTTCCCTCGTTGAACGAACTGGTTCAACGCAGGCCAGTTGCCATCGTTCCCGCCGACGCTCCGAGCTCGATGACGGCACGCGAGATGAACCGGGCGTTCAACGAGTCCGGCTCCGAAAACGTCATGATTCTGGTCCTGACCGACGAATCTGGCTTGGACAAGGCTGACGAGGTCACTTACAGCAAGCTGGTGGGAGCGCTGCGACAGGACGGCGACAACGTAGTCATGATCCAAGACTTCGTCACTACCCCGCCGCTGCGCGAGATTCTGACCAGCAAGGACAACAAGGCGTGGCTGGTGCCCGTAGGTCTGGCCGGCGATATCGGTTCGCCGCGGTCCTTCGCCGCTTTCACTCAAGTGTCGAAAATCGTCACCGAAAAGGTCGCCGGATCCAGCCTCACCGCAAATCTCACGGGACCGGCTGCGACCGTTGCCGACCTGACCGTGAGCGGTGAAAAGGACCGAGTCGTGATCGAGATCGCGACGGCAACCCTGCTCCTGACGATCCTGCTCCTCATCTACCGCAACCCCGTCACTATCCTGCTGCCGCTGCTGACGATCGGTATCTCACTGACGACCGCGCAGGGAGTGGTCGCCGGGCTGGCCACGCTGGGGCTGAGCATCTCCAATCAGACAATCGTTTTTCTGACCGCGCTAATGGCCGGTGCCGGAACCGATTACGCGGTATTCCTGATCGGTCGGTACCACGACTACCTTCGAATGGGCGAAACCTCCGACAGCGCGATACAGAAATCCATGGGATCGGTCGGAGTTGTGATCGCGGCCTCGGCAGCCACCGTTGCAGTCACGTTCCTCGGCATGCTGTTTACCCGATTGGCTCTCTTCTCGACCGTCGGCGTGGCATTGGCCTTCGCGGTAGGCGTCGCATTCCTGGCCTCGGTGACTTTTCTGCCCGCCGTCATGGTTCTGACGGGAAGAAGGGGCTGGATCAAGCCTCGGCGCGAACTCAGCGCAAGCTTCTGGCGCCGTTCCGGGATCCGAATCGTGCGTCGGCCGAAGACCTACCTTGCAGTCAGCCTTGTTATTCTGATCGCCCTGGCGAGTAGTACAAGCCTTGCCCGGTACAACTACGACGACAGGGCCTCACTGCCGCCCGATGCAGCGAGCTCCGTCGGGTACGCGGCACTCGACCGTCATTTTCCGCTTAATCAGACGATTCCCCAGTACCTTCTCATTCAATCACCGACGGACCTGAGGACACCCGAGGCCCTCGCTGATCTCGAGCAGATGGCCCAGCGGATCAGCCAGATTCCCGGGGTCGCAATGGTGCGCGGTATCACCCGCCCAACCGGGGAGTCACTTGAGCAGGCACGGCTGAGCTTCCAGGCCGGCGAGGTCGGCATCCGAATGAATGACGCCGCCAATCAGATCCAGTCGAGCACCGGTGATCTCGACCGGCTCAAACAGGGTGCCGGTCAGCTTGCCAGCGCCCTGGGTACCGTCCGCGGCCAGGTCGGACAGGCCATTAAAACAGTGCGCGGGCTATTAGACACCCTCTCCGCCGTTGAAGCCGAGTTCGGCGGGAGCGCAACACTCAACGACATCGGCAATGCAGCCGGACTCCTCGAGGGAATACGCTCCCTCGGCAGCGCGATCGAGACGAATTCCGCTGGCGTCCAAGATCTTTTCAGCTGGGCGGGACCCGTTCTGAACGCGTTGAACGGCAACCCCGTATGCGATAGCGACCCTGCCTGCGTCCAAGCCCGCAACAGTCTTGGCGAGATATTGATAGCCCGTGACAACGGAACCCTGGAGAAAATTCAAGCACTCAGCGACACGTTGAAGTCGGCGCAAGGCGATCAATCCCTTGGGTCCACATCCGACAACCTCCGCAAGGCCCTCAACAACCTAGCGGCCGCGATTCAGGCCTCGGGACTCGATAATCCCTCCGGTATCGAGGCACAGTTAGGAACCCTCCAGGCCGGCGCCGACAAGCTCGCCGAGGCGAGTAACCAAATCGCCAGCGGAGTTGGGCTACTTGTCGACTCCACCAAACAGGTGGGCTCTGGACTCCGGCAGGCATCAGACTTCTTGTTGACCATGAAAACCGGCGCGGCGAAAGAGCCCATGGCTGGCTTCTTCATTCCGCCACAATTCCTCGCCGGTGATGAATTCAGGAAGGCTGCACAAGCTTTCATTTCTTCAGATGGCCGCGCAGTCCGGTACCTGGTTCAGAACGAAATCAGCCCATTCAGCTCAGAGGCGATGGATCTCGTTCAGAAGATCACTGAAACAGCGCAGGCAGCAAGGCCCAACACCCAGATTGAGGGCGCAACTATCTCAATGGCGGGCTTCCCCGCGATGCTAAAAGACATACGCGACAACTACAACCACGATATCCGGCTTATCTTCGTGGTGACGATTCTTGTGGTGCTGGCGATCCTGATCGTCCTCCTGAGGGCCCTGGTGGCACCGCTGTACCTGATCGCCTCGGTGATCATTTCTTATCTGTCCGCGCTTGGAATCGGAGTTCTGGTTTTTCAGGTGCTGCTCGGACAGGAATTACACTGGAGCGTGCCGGGTCTGACATTCATCATCCTGGTCGCCGTCGGCGCGGACTACAACATGCTCCTCATCTCCCGTATCCGGGAAGAGTCGCCGCACGGGGTTCGATTCGGCGTCATTCGCACCGTTGGTTCGACCGGCGGTGTCATCACCGCGGCAGGACTCATCTTTGCAGCGTCAATGTTCGGCCTTCTTTTCGCGAGCATCTCGACATTGGTCCAGGCCGGTTTCGTCGTCGGTGTCGGAATCCTGCTCGACACATTCCTGGTCCGGACGGTGACTGTGCCCGCCGTCGCTGCGCTTCTCGGGCCAGCCAACTGGTGGCCGTCAAAACCGAAACCACAGCCTAGGCCGAGAACCCCGAAGCCACCTCAGGCGGAGACGAGTGAGGAGTTGGTTCCGGATCCGGTGTGATACCCGAGTGACTCACACCTTGGCAATGGACACGCACACACCATCACCGATCTCCACACCGTCGGTCGGTTCGCCGAACTCGAAACTGAGGGCCAGGATCTCGCCCGCGATCAGATCACGGTGCGCCCGCGCCCAATCGGCCCGATCGCCCGGAACCGCCATCACCACCGAGATCCGGTCGCTGACGTCCAGTCCCGACGACTTGCGCAGGTCCTGCAGTTCCCGAATCCGGTCCTTGGCCCACCCTTCGGCCTCCAACTCAGGGGTGAGGGTGCCGTCCAGGACTACAAGTCCGGTGCCGTCTGGTAGCGCCGCCGTGTACTCCGCGTTGGCGGCCACCAGCCGAGAGCTGTACTCGTCGGCGGTCAGCACGATCCGATCAGCTGTGAGTGTGCCGTCGGAGTTGAGTACACCGCGACCGGCCTTGACTGCGTTGATGGCATCCTGGACTGCCTTGCCCAGGCGAGGGCCAGCCGCCCTCGCATTGACTGTTAACTCGAAACGGCCATAAGCCGCGATATCGTCTGTCAGCTCGACGGCTTTGACGTTGAGTTCATCAGCGATGAGATCGACGAACGGCCTAAGGTTGTCCGAATTAGCTACCGCCACAGTGAGTTTGGGAAGTGGCAACCTAACTCGCAGTTTTTTTGCCTTGCGCAGTGACGAGGCTGCAGAGCACACCTGACGCACCTGGTCCATTGCGGCGACCAGTTCCGGGTCGGCAGGTAGCAAGCCGGACTCAGGCCAGTCCGTCAGGTGTACGGACCGCTCCCCTGTTATGCCCCGCCAGATCATCTCGGTTGCCAGCGGAAGCAGTGGCGCCGCCAGCCTGGTGGTCACTTCGAGGACGGTATGCAGGGTGTCAATCGCGTCTCGCTCCTCAGTCCAGAACCGCGAACGTGACCGACGGACGTACCAATTCGTGAGAGCCTCGGTGAACTGCCGCAGTAGGGCGCAGGCAACGGAAATGTCGCAGATGTCCATTGCATGAGTCAGATCGTCGCGAAGCGCCGCAAGTTTGGCCATGATGTAGCGATCCAATACATTCGTCGAATCGGTACTCCAGGTACCCGTCCGAGAGGCGTACAGGCTCAGAAAACTGTAGGTATTCCACAACGGTAACTGGACCTGACGGACACCCTCGCGGATGCCCTGCTCGGTGACGATCAGGTTCCCGCCTCGAAGGATCGGCGACGCCATGAGGAACCAGCGCATGGCATCCGAACCGTCGCGATCGAACACCTCGTTCACATCGGGATAGTTACGCAGCGACTTGCTCATCTTGGCGCCGTCATTGCCGAGCACGATTCCGTGTGCCACACAGGTTTTGAACGCAGGGCGGTCAAACAATGCGGTCGCGAGCACGTGCAGTGTGTAAAACCAGCCGCGTGTCTGGCCGATGTATTCAACAATGAAGTCACCAGGGTTATGCGTCTGAAACCATTCATCATTCTCGAACGGATAGTGCGCCTGGGCAAACGGCATGGAACCTGAGTCGAACCATACATCGAAGACATCCTCGATCCGGCGCATCGTTGCGCTACCGGTCGGATCGTCGGGATTAGGACGAGTCAGTTCGTCGATGAAAGGCCGGTGCAGATTCACCGGACGCACCCCAAAGTCACGTTCAAGTTCGTCGAGACTGCCGTAGACGTCGATCCGCGGATGGGCAGGATCGTCGGATACCCACACCGGAATCGGAGTGCCCCAGTAGCGGTTGCGCGAGATCGACCAGTCCCGGGCGCCGGACAGCCACTTACCGAACTGACCATCCTTGACGTGTTCCGGATACCAGGTGATCTGGTCGTTGAGCGCAACCATGCGATCGCGGAACTCGGTGACTTTCACGAACCAGGACGACACGGCTCGGTAAATGAGCGGATTGCGACACCGCCAGCAATGGGGATACGGATGGTCGTAGGTCTCGTGGCGGATCAGCACCGGTTTATTCGCCGCGGCCGGACCGGTGCCGTTCTTCAGGTCCCGGATGATCTGGGCGTTGGCGTCGAATACCTGTTGGCCCTGGTAGTCGGGCACGCTCGCGTCGAAGCGGCCCTTGGCGTCCACCGGAGTGACCGGGGTGATGCCGACGGTGTCGGTGGTGGCCTTGTCGTCCTCGCCGTAGGCCGGCGCCATGTGCACGATCCCGGTGCCGTCCTCGGTCGTGACGAACTCCCCGCGCAGTACCTGAAATGCGTTGGCGGATTCGGCGAAATACGCAAACGGCGGCAGGTAGCGCAACCCGATCAATTGCTCGCCGGTATAGCTGCCGAGGATCGCGGGGTCCTCCCCCAATTCGCGCGCGTAGGCGCCGAGGCGTTCACGGGCCACCAACAGCCTCCGGTCATCGACCTCGACGACGACGTAGTCCATCTCGGGGTTGACCGCTACAGCCTGGTTGGACGGCAGCGTCCACGGAGTGGTGGTCCAGATCAGCAGGTACGTGCCATCAAATTCGGATCCCGGAGCGTCGATGCGAAAGCCGACGGTGACCGCAGGATCCTGCCGGCTCTGATAGACGTCGTCGTCCATCCGAAGCTCGTGGCTCGACAACGGGGTCTCGTCGTTCCAGCAGTACGGCAGCACTCGCACACCCTCGTACGCGAGGCCGGAATCCCATAGCCGTTTGAATGCCCAGATCACCGACTCCATGAACGGCAGATCAAGGGTTTTGTAGTCATTGTCGAAATCCACCCAACGCGCCTGTCGGGTCACATAAGCGCGCCACTCGGCGGTGTACTTGAGCACTGAATCCCGGCAGGCGTCGTTGAAAACACCGATTCCCATTTCCTCGATCTGTGCCTTATCGGTGATACCAAGTTGGCGCTGCACCTCGAGCTCTGCCGGCAATCCATGCGTGTCCCAACCGAATCTGCGCTCCACCTTGTAACCGCGCATGGTCCGGTACCGCGGAACAATGTCCTTGATGTAACCGGTCAGCAGATGTCCGTAGTGCGGCAGCCCGTTGGCGAAGGGGGGCCCGTCATACAAGACGTACTCCTGCGATCCGTCGCGCCGTTCGATACTGGCGCGAAAAGTGTCATCGGCGGCCCAATAGTCGAGGACGTCGCACTCAAGGGCGGGGAAGTCCGGTGAACCACCGGCGAGCTTCGGGTAACCATTCTCGGTCACGGTCGGGACGGTCTCCTGTGCCAATCGGGCACGGGGACGACGCCGCGCAGGTACGCAAACGCCGCGGTACCACCCCGCTTACGCACGCTTGGGGGCGTACGTCGCTCTTTGCAGGCTATGACGGGCCTCACCCGTCCGGTTCTACTTGGCTCGAGGGATCTGCGAGCGGTTCTTCCGGAGGCTCCCCGGTGATATCCGGATCAATGCCGTTGGTCGATCTTAACGTGCCGCTCTGATAGCGCCCACACCGTTGCGCCCCCTTTGAACCTGGGCCAACCAAGGTAGCCTCATTGCCAACCCACCGGTTAATGGACGACGACCGGTCCACCTGCAGATTGTGTCCACGACTTCACGAGAAGGTGAGTTATGTCCATCGCAATCAAACCTGAGCATCAGGATCTGGCAGAGTCAGTGGCGGCTCTGGTCAAACGGGTCGCACCTGCAGAGGTTCTGCACGACGCGCTGGAAACCCCATTCCAAAACCCGCCGCCGTTCTGGCGCGTCGCGGCCGAGCAGGGCCTGCACGGATTGCACCTTTCCGAGTCGGTGGGCGGACAGGGCTACGGTCTGCTGGAGTTGGCCGTGGCGATCGCGGAATTCGGCTACGGCGCGGTCCCCGGCCCCTTCGTCCCGTCCGCGATCGCCAGCGCGTTGATCTCGGCACACGACACGGAGTCCAAACTGCTGGCCGAACTTGCCGCCGGTGACGGGATCGCGACTGCCTCGCTCGAATCCGACCTGACCGCCACGCGGGCGGGCGACACCCTGGTGATCCACGGCGAGGCCCGTTCGGTGCCGGCGGCCGCCCAGGCGTCGCTACTGGTGCTGCCGGTGGCGATCGAGGGTGGAAACCAGTGGGTGGTTCTGGACGCCACCCAACTCCAGATCGAGGCGTGTAAATCGGTGGATCCGCTCCGGCCGGTGGCGCACGTGCGGGCCGATGCCACCGAAGTCTCAACCGAGCGGCTGCTGTCGAATCTCCCGCAGGACGCTGGACGCGCCATCGTCACCACCCTGCTGTCGGCGGAGGCGGTCGGCATCGCCCGGTGGGCCACCGACACCGCCTCGGCGTACGCCAAGATCCGTGAACAATTCGGCCGGCCGATCGGCCAGTTCCAAGCGATCAAGCACAAGTGCGCGGAGATGATCGCCACCACCGAGCGTGCCACTGCGGCGGTCTGGGACGCTGCCCGGGCATTGGACGAGGCGGCCGAGAAAAACTGGGACAACAACGACACCGCCTACGAGTTCGCCGCGGCGGTAGCCGCAACTCTGGCACCAGTTGCCGCTCAGCACTGCGCGCAGGACTGCATCCAGGTGCACGGTGGTATCGGATACACCTGGGAACACGACACCAACGTGTACTACCGGCGCACCCTGGGCCTGGTGGCCGCATTCGGCAAAACCTCGCAGTACGCGCAGCGGGTGTTCGACACCGCTACGACCACCGGCATGCGGACACTGGATATCGATCTGGAACCTGAGACCGAGCACCTGCGTGATGAAATTCGCGCCGAAGTGGCTGGGCTCAAAGCGATTCCGCGTGAGGAACGCAACGCCGCAATCGCCGAGGGCGGCTGGGTACAGCCACACCTGCCCACACCGTGGGGCCGCGCAGCAGATCCGGTCGAGCAGATCATCATCGCACAGGAGTTCTCCACCGGCCAGGTGAAACGGCCGCAGATGGGTATCGCCGCCTGGCTGATCCCGTCGATCGTGGCCTACGGCACCGAGGACCAGAAGCAACGCTTTCTCCCCGCCACATTCCGCGGCGAGATGATCTGGTGCCAGTTGTTCTCCGAGCCGGGCGCGGGCTCAGATCTGGCCAGCCTCACCACCAAGGCCACCAAGGTCGACGGCGGCTGGCGGATCACCGGCCAGAAGATCTGGACGACGGCCGCGCAGTTCTCCCAGTGGGGCGCACTGCTGGCCCGGACGGACCCAATCGCTCCTAAACACAATGGCATCAGCTACTTCCTGCTGGATATGAGCAGCGAGGGCGTCGAGGTCAAGCCCCTGCGTGAGCTGACCGGTAACGCATTGTTCAACACGGTGTTCATCGATGACGTGTTCGTCCCTGACGATCGGGTACTCGGTGAGGTGAACCAGGGCTGGGAGGTCAGCCGCAATACCCTTACCGCGGAGCGAGTTTCGATCGGCAGTAGTGAGCCCGGGTTCCTACCAAACCTGGATCGCTTCGTGGAGTTCGTCAGCGAGAGCCACTTCGATCAGGTCGGCCACCACCGGGCCGGCGAGCTGATCGCCGAGGGCCACGCCGCCAAGCTGATGAACATGCGATCGACACAGCTGACCCTGGCCGGCGGTGATGCGATGCCGTCGGCGGCCATCTCCAAGCTGCTGTCCATGCGAACCGGGCAGGGGTACGCCGAGTTCGTGGTTTCATCGTTCGGCATCGACGGCGCGATCGGCGACGGGGCGACCGCCCAGGGTCGGTGGGCTGACTTCCTGCTCGCAAGCCGGGCCACGACAATCTACGGCGGCACCTCAGAGGTGCAGCTGAACATCGTTGCCGAGCGTCTGCTGGGGTTGCCGCGCGATCCGTAACCGGGTCAGTGGATCTCGATCTGGCGCAGTTCGCGTTTGAGGATCTTGCCGGTCGGGTTGCGCGGCAATTCGGCGAGGAACACGACTTCGCGTGGCACCTTGTAGCGCGCGAGGTGTTCGCGCACATACTCCTTGATCGTGTCCTCGGTGAGTTCAATACCCTCGCGCGCGACGACGAAGGCCCGCAGCCGAGCACCGAAGTCCTTATCATCCACACCGATCGCGGTGGCCTCGACGACATCGGGGTGCCCGCTGATGAGGTCCTCGACTTCGGCGGGGAACACGTTCTCCCCACCCGAGACGATCATCTCGTCGTCACGACCGCTGACGTAGAGCAGACCATCGGCGTCGAAATAGCCCACATCACCGGATGACAACAGTCCGTCGATGACTTGCTTGTTGCCGCCGCCGGTGTAACCCTCGAACGGCATCGGGGTGCCGACGAAGATCCGGCCGATCTGACCCTGCGGCAGTTCACCGCCATGATCGTCAAGGATCTTGACCTTGGCGCCCCTGACCACCGGGCCCACCGTCGCGGGATTGCGCTTGAGATCCTGTGGCCGGGCGATGGTGGCGAACGCGACTTCGGTTGAGCCGTAAAGGTTGTAGATCACCGGACCGAGATCCTTCATTGCGCGGGTCGCCAGTTCGGCGCCGAGTTGCGAACCCGAGACGAAGACAATCCGCAGTGACGATAGATCCGGTTTGGGGTCCATCGTCTCCAAGGCGTCGAGCATGCGCGACAGCATCACCGGGACGACAACGACGGCGGTGGCCTTGTGGATGGCGATGTCCTCGAGGACGGTGGTCGCCTTGAACCGGCGGTGCAACACCAGGGTGGAACCCAGCGTCGCGGCGATCGCGGCGTGCAGATAGCCGATGGCGTGGAACATCGGCGAGGGCAGTGCCGTGATCTCGCCGGCCTTGAACGGAACACTCGACAGGATGCCGCCGACCGGAGCAAGAGTCGGCGGGGTGTGCCGGGTGGCGCCCTTGGGCGTTCCGGTGGTGCCACTGGTGAGGATGATGATCGCCGAACGTTTGGTGGCCTTGGGTGCGGGATCAGTGCTACTGCGCGCGATCAACTCGGCAAGAGTCTCGTCGGTGCTGCCCGAAGGTTCGTCACCCGGGACGAACGCCCGCAACTTACCCAGCACAGTTTCGGCCAACGTGACAGCCTCGGCGTACTCGTCGTCGTAGATGATCAGCTTGGCGCCCTCGCGTTCCGAGACGTCGCGGATCTGCGGTCCGGAGAACTCGGTGTTGAGCATGATCGTGCGCGCCCCCACCCGCGCGCAGGCGTAGTTGGCGATCGAGAACCAGCGATGGTTGCGGGCCAGGATGCCAACCCCGTCACCGCCCCGGACACCCATGGCAAGCAGTCCATTAGCCACCGCGTTGACCGCGTCATTGAGTTCGGAGTTGGTGATCGACCCCTCGTCGTCGATGATCGCCAATCGGTCCGGGGCCCGTCGGGCGTTGAGCGCCGGGATCATTCCGACCTCGCCCCAGCGCCGGATATCGGCGACCATGGCGGCAAGGTTCTGAGGTGGCTCTATCCCGAAGGCGCCGGCGGTGATCATCTTCTGCAGGTAGTGCAACTCCGCCGACCCGCGTTCGGCGTACTGGCGCGCCTTGTTCAGCGCGTCGGCGGCGAGATCGGTGATCATCGGCATTTGCCCACACTAGGTGAGCGGCAGCCGCGGGACGGGCTGATCGCGCTGCCCTTATTCTGATGCGGTGGCAAGAGCGCGTCGTACCCGAACCGTGGCGGCCGTGCCGCAGGCCGTGTGGGACGTCCTCGCCGACTTTGGCTCCCTGAGTTCGTGGGCACGCAACGTCGACCACTCCTGCCTGCTGGAGCACCGTGCCGACGGGGTGGGTGTCGGAACGTCGCGCCGGGTTCAGGTTGGGCGCAACACCCTTGTCGAGCGGATCACCGAATTCACGCCGTCGACAACGCTCGGCTACAGCATCGAGGGCCTGCCAAGCAGGTTGCACAGGGTGACCAACTGTTGGACGCTGGAACCCACCGCACAGGGACTCACCACCGTCACCCTGACCACGACGGTAGAGGTCGGAACCAACCCGGTGGCCCGGGTCGCCGAGCGGGCGATGTGTCGGCTCTTAACCAAGCAGTCCGATGTGATGCTGGCCGGACTGGCGCAGCGAGTGGAGGGTAGGGGATGACACAACATCCGACAGCAAAACAACATCCGACAGCAGCAGCACGCCCCGACGTCATCATCGTGATGACCGACGAGGAACGCGCAATACCGCCCTATGAGACCGATGACGTCCACACCTGGCGGCAGCGGACGCTGTTGGGCCGACGCTGGTTCGACGAGAACGGGGTGAACTTCACCCGGCACTACACCGGCTCACTGGCCTGCGTACCGAGCCGCCCGACGATCTTCACCGGGCAGTATCCCGATCTGCACGGGGTGACCCAGACCGACGGAATCGGAAAGGTTTTCAACGACTCCCGGATGCGTTGGCTGCGCCGTGGTGAGGTCCCGACGCTGGGCAACTGGTTCCGCGCGGCCGGCTACGACACCCACTACGACGGCAAGTGGCATATCTCGCACGCCGATCTGGATGACCCGGCCACGGGTGGCCCCTTGGCGACCAATGACAACGACGGCGTGGTCGATCAGGCCGCCGTGCAGCGTTACCTCGACGCCGATTTGCTGGCGCCGTTCGGCTTCTCCGGATGGGTGGGTCCGGAACCGCACGGGGCCGGGCTGGCCAACAGCGGAACGCGCCGCGATCCGTTGATCGCCGATCGCGTGGTGGCCTGGCTGAAGGATCGCTATGCCCGCCGCCGGGCCGGCGACGCCGACGCACTGCGCCCCTTCCTGCTGGTGGCCAGTTTCGTCAACCCGCACGACATTGTTCTGTTCCCGACCTGGGTGGTGCGCAGCCCGCTGAAGTCCTCGCACCTGGATCCCCCACCGGTGCCGCCGGCGCCCACGGCCGACGAGGACCTGCGCACCAAACCCGCCGCCCAGATCGCCTTCCGCGAGGCCTACTACTCCGGATACGGCCCGGGCCCGGCGATCCAGGCCGTCTATGACCTCAACGGCCAGCGCTACCGCGACCTCTACTACCGCCTGCACGCCGAGGTTGACGCCCCGATCGACCGGGTCCGCCGCGCCGTGACCGACGGTGCGGGCAACGCGGTGCTGGTTCGCACCTCCGACCACGGTGACCTACTCGGCGCTCACGGCGGGCTGCACCAGAAGTGGTTCAACCTCTATGACGAGGCCACCCGGGTGCCGTTCGTGATCGTCCGGGTCGGTGATGGCGCCACCGGGCCCCGGACCGTGACCGCGCCCACCTCACACGTCGATATCGTGCCGACGTTGCTCGGCGCGGCAGGGGTGGACATCGACGCCGTCGCGGCCACGCTGCGCGAGGAGTTCTCGGAAGTGCACCCGCTTCCGGGCCGCAACCTCATGCCGGTCGTCGACGGCGCCTCGGCCGATGAGGACCGCGGCGTCTACCTGATGACCCGCGACAATATGCTCGAGGGAGACAGCGGCGCGTCAGGCATTGGCCGGATACTGAAGCAGACCGTCAATCCGCCTGCACCGCTTCGTATTCGGATCCCGGCCCACACCGCTGCGAATTTCGAGGGCCTGGTGATCAGAGTCGACGACGACAACGCACCAGGGGGTGCGGGACACCTGTGGAAGCTGGTCCGCAGCTTCGACGACCCGTCGACCTGGACCGAGCCCGGGGTTCGCCAGCTGGCAGCCAACGGTCTGGGCGGTGAGGTGTACCGCACCAGCCCCTTGGATGACCAGTGGGAGCTCTATGACCTGACCGCCGACCCGATCGAGGCCGTCAACCGCTGGTCAGAGGAGGATCTGCACGAACTTCGGGGCTATCTGCGGATGAAACTCAAGTCGGCGCGCGCCAGTTCGGTTCCGGAGCGCAACAATCCGTGGCCTTACGCATCCCGGCGGTCGTAGGCTCGCACTGACGTCATCGACTCTGCGGCCAGATCGTGATTTGACCCGATTATGCGATCTGAGCGCAGAGTCGGCGATTGGTAGCTTGACCCGCAGGGTGTATGACAGCCTTAGATATCCAACCGAAGCCTGATTCGAGGACGTAACTATGAGTGTTTACGCAGTGGTCAACCCGGCGACCGGCGATGTGGTGAAGGAGTACCCGACGGCGACCGATAAGCAGATCGACGAGGCGCTGGCCGCGGCCCAGAAGGCCTACCGGGAGTGGTCCAAGAACTCCACGGTCGCCCAGCGGGCTGCGCTCATCCGCAAGGTCGCGGCGCTGCACACCGAGCGCCGGCAGGAGCTCGCCGAGATCATCAACCGCGAGATGGGCAAGGAGATCGACGGGGCACTCGGCGAGATCGACTTCAGCGCGGCGATCTATGAGTACTACGCCGATAACGCCGAGAAGTTCCTGGCCGACGAGAAGATCGACCTGCTCGGTGGCGAGGGCAGCGCGATCATCCGACGCGGCCCGGTGGGCGTGCTGCTGGGCATCATGCCGTGGAACTACCCGTACTACCAGGTGGCCCGCTTCGCCGGTCCGAACCTGACGCTGGGCAACACCATCGTGCTCAAGCACGCGCCGCAGTGCCCGGAGTCGGCCGCCGCCATCCAGAAAATCTACGACGATGCCGGTTTCCCGAAGGGGGCCTACGTCAACGTCTACGCCACCAATGAGCAGATCGCCGAGGCGATCGCTGATCCGCGGGTCCAAGGGGTATCGCTGACCGGATCCGAGCGGGCCGGCGCGGCGGTCGCCGAGATCGCGGGACGCAACCTCAAGAAGGTTGTGCTCGAACTCGGTGGGTGCGATCCCTTCATTGTGCTGAGCACCGACGACCTCGACGCGACCGTCGACGCCGCCGTCGCGGGACGTTTCGAGAACGTCGGGCAGGCCTGCAACGCGGCCAAGCGTTTCATCGTCGCGGCCGATATCTACGACGACTTCCTGGACAAGTTCACCAAGAAGGTTCTGGAGACAGCCGATGGCCTGCCGCCGCTGTCCTCGGTAGGAGCCGCGAAACGTCTCGGCGAACAGGTCGACCGCGCGGTGGCCGACGGCGCCAAGTTGGTGTCGAAGGGTGAGCGCAAGGGTGCTCACTTCCCACCCGGGGTGCTGACCGGCCTCTCGGCCGGCTCACCGTCCTACCGCGAGGAACTGTTCGGTCCGGTCGCGTGTGTCTACAAGGCCTCTTCTGAGGACGAGGCAGTGGAACTGGCCAATGACACCCCGTTCGGGCTCGGGTCGTATGTCTTCACCACCGACGCCGAGCAGGCCAAGCGGGTAGCCGACAAGATCGAGGCCGGCATGGTCTACGTGAATCTGGTCGGCGCCGACGGGGTGGAGTTGCCGTTCGGTGGCGTCAAGCGGTCCGGGTTCGGCCGTGAGTTGGGCCGTTTCGGTATCGACGAGTTCGTCAATAAGAAGCTCATCCGGATCGGATAGCGATGACAGCGACGGTAGCCGCAACCAAGAAGGACACCTACACCCCGTTCGAACTGTTCGACATCGATCGGTTGCTCGACAATGACGAACGCGATATCGCCGCGACCGTTCGCCGGTTCGTCGACACCAGGTTGCGTCCGCATATCGGGGACTGGTTCGAATCGTCGACGCTGCCCAAGGAACTCGCGAAGGAGTTCGGCGGCCTTGGCGTGATGGGCATGCACCTGGACGGCTACGGTTGCGCCGGCACCAACGCGGTCAGCTACGGGTTGGCGTGTATGGAGCTGGAGGCCGGCGACAGCGGCTTCCGCAGCTTCGTATCGGTGCAGGGATCGCTGTCGATGTTCTCGATCCACCACTTCGGATCCGAGGAACAGAAACAGCAGTGGCTACCGCAATTGGCATCCGGGGATGCGATCGGCTGCTTCGGGCTCACCGAGGCGGATTTCGGCTCGAACCCGGCCGGGATGCGCACCCGCGCCCGACGCGATGGTTCCGACTGGGTGATCAACGGCACCAAGATGTGGATTACCAACGGAAACCTCGCCGACGTCGCCACTATCTGGGCGCAAACCGACGACGGCATCCGTGGCTTCCTGGTACCGACCGACACATCGGGATTCACCGCGAATGTGATCCATAAGAAGCTGTCGCTGCGGGCCTCGGTCACCTCCGAGTTGGTGTTGGACAACGTGCGGTTGCCGGCCTCGGCACAACTACCCGAAGCCGTCGGCCTGGGTGCACCGCTGTCCTGTCTGAACGAGGCGCGGTTCGGGATCATCTTCGGCACCATGGGCGCTGCCCGGGACTGCCTGGAGACCACCCTGGCCTACACCCGCGATCGGGAGGTCTTCGACCGGCCGCTGTCGAGCTACCAGCTCTCGCAGGAGAAGTTGGCCAATATGACCCTCGAACTCGGCAAGGGTGTGCTGCTGGCCATCCATCTGGGCCGCATCAAGGATGCGCAGGGCGCACTGCCCGAGCAGATCAGCCTGGGCAAACTCAACAATGCGCGCGAGGCGCTGGCGATTGCCCGGGAGTGCCGAACCCTGTTGGGCGGCAGCGGAATCACCCTGGAGTACTCGCCGCTACGGCATGCCAACAACTTGGAGTCGGTGCTGACCTACGAGGGCACCTCCGAGATGCATATGCTCTCGATCGGACGGGCCCTGACCGGACACGCGGCGTTCCGCTGAGATGAGCGAGGGCGTAGCGCTCCGCCAGCTGATCAACGGTGCATGGCGGCCCGGGAGCGGCGCCCGGTTGCAGAGTCTGAGTCCGACCCGACCCGATATCGTTGTTGCCGAAGGTGATTCGGCCACGGTAGGCGACGCCGGCGAAGCCGTCGCCGCCGCACGCGACGCACTGCCCGGGTGGGCGGCCACCACAATCCATCAGCGCGGCGCAATCTTGGCTGCCGCGGCAGCGATCATTGAACGCCACGGGGCCCAGTGGGGTCTGGAGCTGACCCTCGAGGAGGGTAAGACCAAGGCCGAAGGCATCGCCGAAGTCGGCCGCGCAGCGCAGATTCTTCGCTACTACGCCGCCGAGGGCGACCGCCAGACCGGGGAGATCTTCTCCTCGCCGCGGGCCGGCGAGCAGATTCTGGTGACCCGCAAACCGATCGGCGTGGTCGCGGCGATCACCCCGTTCAACTTCCCGATCGCGATACCGGCCTGGAAGATCGCCCCGGCACTGGTCTACGGCAACACCGTGGTGTGGAAACCGGCGAGTGCGGTACCGCTGTTGGCACAGCGGCTCGCCGAAGCGCTGACCAACGCGGGGCTGCCGCCCGGCGTGCTCAACCTGGTGATCGGGAACTCTGCTGCCGGTGACGCCCTGGTCAACCACGCCGACATCGATGCCATCACCTTCACCGGCTCGACCGGCGTGGGCAGGCGGATCGCCGCCGCAGCGGCGGCCCGCGGCATTCCGGTTCAAGCCGAGATGGGCGGCAAGAACGCCGCCGTCGTCCTCGATGACGCCGACTTCGACCTCGCCATCGAACAGGTGATGCTGGGTGCGTTCCGCTCAACCGGCCAGAAGTGCACCGCGACGTCGCGATTGATCCTCACCAAGGGAATCGCCGACCGGTTCCTGGCGGCTCTGATCGCGAAAGCCGACGCCCTGACCGTCGGGGACCCGAGCGTGGAGACAACCCAGATGGGTCCGGTCATCAGCGGTTCGGCACAGACCGACATCATCGGCGGTATCGATACCGCAAAGTCGCAGGGGGCATCGGTGTTGGCCGGCGGTGGCGGCTACCAAGACGGCGTCCTCGCGCAGGGCCATTTCGTGGCTCCGACAGTCGTGGAGTTGACCACGGCGGCCGACATCTGGACAGAGGAACTGTTCGGACCGGTGCTGACGGTGCGCCGGGCGGACGGAGCCGACGAAGCCTTCGCGCTGGCCAACGACAGTGAATTCGGTCTCTCCGCAGCGGTTTTCACCCAGGACCTGACCCGCGCGTTACAGGCCATTGACCGTGTCGATGTCGGGGTCCTGCACATTAACTCCGAGTCCGCCGGTGCCGACCCGCACGTGCCCTTCGGCGGCGCCAAGCGCAGCGGTCTGGGCCCCAAGGAACAGGGCGGCGCAGCGCGGGAGTTTTTCACCCACACCACCACGGTCTACCTGCGTGGCGGCGCGGCGAACGCCTGAGTCAGTGCACGCCCTCCATGAGCCGGCTGATGCGCGGTGCCAGTACCCACACGATCGCACCGACCACAACGGCCACTGAGCCGATACTCCCGAAATAGGCGAACTCGTGATCGGGGTCGTAGTAACGGGCCAGAACACCGGACATCGCAGTGCCCAGTCCGACC